>OLJF01000022.1_pt1 | contig 283111 bp, 346 predicted proteins | sample 1609751 | NCBI WGS metagenome assembly OLJF01 (sample SAMEA4350171, study PRJEB24818) | metagenome | biome: human; feature: gut; material: faeces | place: Denmark | collected 2013-09
GTAAGAATACAATGTCCTTCTAATGCCATTTTTTCTGCAACTTTCATCATCTCTTTTTGAAATTTTAAGCTTCCACATAGTGTTACTATTTTCATTTTGTAATCCTCCCTACAAATTACTATTTATCATTCACTTTATTCTTTAAATTTTTTGAATAATATATTAAATCAGTACAAGTTAATTCTCCATCTTTAATTTCTTCATCGTAATTATCTATAAAGAACTTCTTAATTGTTTTTTCGTATTTATCAAAACCTTGTTTTACATAGAATGGAATGTTATTCTCTGTTGTTCCAACAATCATCTTTTTATATTTTGTTTTATAATTATCTGCTAAATATTTTAGCATTTTCTTTCCATAGCCCTTTCCTCTGAATTCTTTTTTAGTTACAATATTTTTCAATTCTACTGTATCTTCATCTATTTTTGTAACTACTGCAATACATGCTATATCTTCATTATATGTTAATACAAATAAATCTGCATTTTTTAAATACTTATTTATCATTTCTTCACTTGGATCTGCTTTAAGTAATAAATCCATATATTGTTCTTTATTATCTTTTTCCTTTTTTATATTTATACTTCTTTTTACAGGAAGAAATTCAAATCCATCTGGTAATTTAGGTTTGTTATTTGTGTGAACTAACATACTTTGTTCTTCTGAAAATACACATCCACAATATTTCTGCATGTAAAGTCCTAACTCTCTAGCCTTAGCTTGTCCTTCCTTAAACCCTATCCTAAAATCTCTATATACAAACTCTACTCCATATTTAGTAGCCATATTATTTGCTACTTCAACTAATGCTTCATGATTTTGATAAGGACTTACCAAAAGAGTTGTAGAAAAACTATCAAAACCATTTTCTTTAGCATACTTAGCTGTTTGCTCCAAACGCACTAAATAACAATAATTTTTACATCTATTATCTAAATCATCTACTACATTTTTACAAAAGTCTCTTAACCCATATCTTTCTTCAAAAATAGCATCTACATTGATTCTTTTTGTATATTCTTTTAAACAATCTCTTCTTGCTTTATATTCCATGTATGGATGAATATTTGGATTAAACCAATAAATAGTTGGTTCTATCCCTTCCTTTCTTAATGAATCAATACAATATACACTACATGGTGCGCAACAAGTATGTAATAATAATCTCATAATTATTTCTTCCTTTTATAGATAAATTTAATTCTTATATTCCTCTGATATTCCTAAATGTTTATATGCAGGTGGCAATACCATTCTACCTCTTAAAGTTCTTGCGATAAATCCGATTTGAATTAGATATGGCTCATATACATCTTCTATTGTGTCTACCTCTTCTCCAATAGTTGCTGCTAAGGCTTCAATTCCTACAGGTTTTCCACAATATTGTGTAATCATTGTTTGTAGCAATTTTCTATCAATATCATCCAATCCTAACTCATCAATTTCTAATTTATTAAGAGCATGCTTTGCTATGTTTAAATCAATATTCCCATCACCCAATACAATTGCATAATCCCTTACCCTTTTGAGTAATCTATTTGCAATTCTAGGAGTTCCTCTAGACCTTCTCGCAATTTCTGTTGATGCCTTATCATCTATTTTTACATTTAGAAGTCTACTTGATCTTTTTATTATAGTTGTTAATTCTTCAACAGAATATAACTCTAGCCTATGCACAATTCCAAAACGATCTCTAAGTGGCGTAGTTAAAGAACCTGCTTTTGTAGTTGCTCCAATTAATGTAAATTTTGGCAAATCTAATCTAATTGATCTAGCACTTGGTCCTTTTCCAATAACAATGTCTAAAGTAAAGTCTTCTAATGCAGGATATAAAATTTCCTCTACACTTTTACTCAATCTATGAATTTCATCAATAAACAACACATCATATTCTGATAAATTAGTTAATAGTGCTGCTAAATCTCCAGGCTTTTCAATAGCTGGTCCTGATGTTATTTTAATATTCGAATTCATTTCATTTGCAATAATGTTTGACAATGTAGTTTTACCAAGTCCTGGAGGCCCATAAAATAAACAGTGATCTAATGGTTCTCTTCTTTTCTTAGCAGACTCAATATAAACTTTCATATTTTCTTTTACTTTATCTTGACCTATATATTCTTGCAAAGTACGTGGTCTTAGGGATTTCTCAATTATTTGTTCTTGTGAATTTTCTAGTTCTGGATTTATAATTCTATCCTCTTGCATATATATCCTTCCTTTTCATTTATTTTAGATTTACTGTTCATCTTTTTTTAATAAGTCATTTATACTAATAGAATTCGAAATCTCTAATTCTGTTTTCATATAATTGTAATATTCCTCTAGCTCTTTTTTAGTTTTTTCATCTATATCTTGCATATCTACAGCATTTCCTGTTAATATGTTATACCACTTTTCATCAAAGTAATATTTATCTGCCATAATTCTTTCATTATTTAATGATACAAATTTTTTACTTTCAAACATATTGGTTCCTAATGAAAATCCATCTTCAATACCACACAAATATGTTAATGTTGGTTTTATATCTAATTTACTAACAGGCTTTTCTAATTTCATATGAGATACTCCTGGTATTTTAAATCCACAGGCAACTCTTGCATAATTTAGTTTAATATCAACATCTGTTAATTTTTCTTGATTAATAGTATTTAAAAAATCTAGCATTTCTTCGTCATACATAGTCATTCCATTGTGATCGCCAAACACTAATATTGCTGTATCTTCATATAATCCCTCTTGTTTCAATTGTTTTATAAATTCTCCAAATGCATAATCTGCATAATTTACTGCTTCTAAATAATTTCCAAAGTATGATCCTTTATATTTTCCGTACATCTATTGATACTTTATTTCTATCTTGAAGTCCTTCTAATTCAAAAGGAGTATGAGAAGATGCCGATACTATAAAAGATATAAAAGGTTCATTAAATTTTTTTATCTTAGGAACAGCTTGATTATATAATACTTCATCTGATAAAAATCCATTTATATATTCCAAATCTTCAAACTTATCTTTTAAATCAACATGATTTACCATGAGTTTCCCATATACATTTCCTCTATTCCAAAACCTTGAATCATTTCCATGCATATAAGAAGTATCATAATTTGCATTATTAAATATTTTAAACAAATCATCATATGTATTAGTATAATATTTACTAAATGACATTCCATTTTCCATAGGATAAATAGAAGTAATACAAGAATGTTCAGAATCAGCAGTTGTTGAATAACTTTGCATATACATATTTTTTATTTCTATATTTTCATCTAAAAATTGATTTAAATTTGGTGTAATTTGCTTTCCATCTATTGTTTTTCCAATAACAAATTCTTGTATTGATTCTAATTGAACTATTATTATATTTTTGTTAGCTAAAATTCCTTTAAACTCATAATTATCTTTTCCATATTTTTCTTTATAATCTCTTTTTAACTTTTCATAATCTGTAATCATATCATCATATTTTTTATACTTAGTTTGTTTTTTTATATTAAAAGTACTTTGAACATCATATATATGGTACCCCAATATAGTTGCTTCTCTTATTTGCATATCTTTGTTATATGATTTTTCTTTTCCTTTTTCCACATATTTTACTCCAATTATGGAAAATATAACTAAACCAGTTGTTGCTACTATATATTTAGATATTCTCTGTTTTTTGGTACTTGGTAACTTTTTTTCAACTTTAATATAACCCTTCATTATTATAATTAATATCAAGACTATATCTATAAAATATAAAATATGTTTCACCTCTAATAACATTGGAAGAGTACTTATAATCTCATCTCCATACTGAAGATTCGTAAATTGTGCTATAGATAGTACACTATTAGAATAATTATAATATAAATTATCAGAAAATAATAAAATACTTAGCAATGCATTTATTATAAGTCCTATAACTATTCTGATTTTATTGGGTAATACATATAAAAAGCATCCTATTACTACAATAAAACTTAATGTTCCTAATAATGTTTCAACTGCTATTTTTTCACTTATAGCAATTGTATTAAAATAAAATATAATTGTTTTTATAAAAATAACAATTGCTAACGCAACTATAAACCATGCTGAATTTACAATTCTATTTATTTTTTTATTAATAAAATCTTTTTTGGTTTCATACTTATAATATTTCTTTAATTGTTGTTTTTCATCTTTTGGTTCATTTTTTACTTTGACTTCGTCTTTTTTATCTTTTACATTTATTACCACAGATATTCTCCTTGTTATTTATATTTTTTCAATAAAATCTTCGATTATTTTTAACATCTTTATATTGCCTTTTCCGTTATTCTCATATTTTACAGGAATAAAATCTTGTATTTGAATTATTGCATTTTCTAGTTCTGATATATCTTCTATTCCTACTATATATCCTTTTTTGCTAAATAACTCTACTATTTGTTTCTGATGATCATTTACGTGTTCTTGATATTTATGAAGTCTTGGAACAGCAATTACCTTTTTTCCTTTTTTTATAGAACTTATAATTGACCCTACTCCTCCATGAGTAATAATCAAATCTGCTTTTTCTTGATATCTATCTAATTCTTCTTGAGGAATTAAATCAAATACTCTCATATTATTTGATTCATATCTAGTGTATCCTGCTTGTACTATTACTCTTTCATTTATTATTTGTTTTTCTATTAATTCATCTATCTTTTCTAATAATCGGTGGAAACTATTATTTTGTGTTCCTAATAATACTAAAATCATTGATAAATCGAACCTCCATATATAGCTTTGGGATATAATTTTAACATTTCTTCCCATTGCACAATAAATAAATCTGCAATTGGATAAATCAATCGACCTGTTGCTGTTTTTTTATTCCTGTTTGCAAATGTTTCTATATAGATAATTTTGCTACCAAATATTTTACCTAAGACGCACATTGGTCCTGCCGTATGTGTTCCTGTCGTAATAATTACTTCTGGTTTCAATTTTATATAATAATATATTGTTTTTATACAAAGATAAAAATATTTAAAAATATATGTAAATATCTTTGATCTTGTACCATATGGTAAAAAATATACTTTTCCTTTATACTTTTCTTTTAAAGATTCATTTGCTTTATCTTTTTCAGTTATTATATGATATTCATATTTTTCAAATAAGGAAGATAGTTGTAACATTTCACTTAAATGTCCTCCTGTACTTGAAATAAAAAGTACCTTTTTTTTCATTTTCCAACACCTTTTATGTTTTTAATTTATAATGATATTATATCTTTTTTTTGCTTATATGTCTAGTATTCTTGCATTAAATAGAAAAAAGATTCAGACAAAATCTCTTGTCTAAATCCTTAATTTTATACTTATTAAATTAAGCTCTTGGGTGTGCTTTTTTATACACATCTTTTAACCCTTCATCTTGAAATTGCATATAAATTTGTGTAGAAGAAATGTCAGAATGACCAAGCATTGTTTGAATAGCTTTTAAATCTGCTCCATTTTGTAATAAATGTGTAGCAAATGAATGTCTTAAAACATGTGGTGTTATGTCTTTTGTTATGTGTGCTTGTTCTTTATAGTATTTTATAATTTTCCAGAAACCTTGTCTTGTTAATCTTGTTCCATTAACATTAACAAATAATGCCTTTTCATTTTCATCTTTTATTAGTACTCCTCTTGCATCTTCTATATATTCTCTTAAAGCTTTTAAAGACATTGTTCCTAATGGTATATTTCTTTGCTTATTTCCGTGTTTGCAAGTAACATATCCCTCATCTAAATTAACATCTTCAATATTTAAAGAAATAATCTCTGTAACTCTCATTCCCGTAGCATATGCGAATTCTAGCATTGCTTTATCACGTGTTCCTTTTAAATCAACATCTTTTGGTTGATCTAATAATAACTCTACTTCTTTTGATGTTAACACATTTGGTACTCTCTTTTCTATTTTTGGAGATTGCACATGTGCAGTTGGATCTGCTTTTACTTTTCTATTTTTTAATGCAAATTGGTAAAAAGATCTAATTGATGCAATACATCTTGATATACTAGATGGTTTTTTTCCTTCTTGTTGTAATTCTTTAATATAATCATTAACATCTTCCTCTTTTACTCTATTATAATGAAGTTCACATGCCTCTAGATATCTTTTAAATTGTTTTAAATCTCTTTTGTATGATTGTAATGTGTTTTCAGATAATTTTTTTTCATTTTCTAAAAAACTAAAAAAATACTTTAATTGTCTTTCCATTTCTATTTTACCTACCCCTATATTAATTTTATTTACATAAATTCTATATATGTTATATCAAAGAATCTAAAAAAAGTAAATACATTTTTCAATTTTTTTTAAAAATATTTAATCATAATTTTCAAAAGATTTGTTGATATAAAAATTTCAATTGTTGATGCTACTAATAATACTATTAACATAATAATAGAAAATATAGTATGTCTTGCAATTTCTAATTTAATATTTTCTTTCCTGTTATCTTTTACTATTGATTGATATAATTTAAACCCACTAACTGCTAATCCTAAAATTGCTGGTACTAATAAAAAACTTTGCAACAATAAACTAGCTAATATAAATAATAACCCTTTTGACATCCCCATAATTGTAATGCAAACTGATATTGTATACCCTAAGCAAAAACCTCTATAAATAATAATTCCAAAAACGACTGGTATACCGAATTACTGTTGTTCCAAAAAACCAAACAGCTACTGCTAATATACTATTTTGCCACATACTAGTTTTTAATAAACTTATATTATCTAATTTTTCAGTTGCCTTCATTTTTTCTATAAAATTATTTAAATATGATTCTATTTCTACCTTTTGTGCTTGTTCTATATGATTTACAAATAATACTCCTAAAAATATTCCTATTATAAATAGCAATACTACTATAATGTATTCTTTTTGATTATTTATAATATGCTGTTTTATTACTTTAGTAATTTTTAATCCTTTGTCCTTCATAAAAAATCTCCTTATCGTTTATACATAATGTGTATTCGATAAAGAGATTTTTAGAACTTCTATTTTATTGTTTCACTAAAATTTTCCCGTAGTTTCCACCACCACCAGAATTTACTTTACAATTTCCATTTCTTGCATTTTCAATGTTGTTAGCTATTTTTTCTCCAACTACCATTTCGATATCATCTTTTGATAATTTATGTAAAATATTCATTTCTGTTTCAAACGTATCTAATAACTTAGTTATTGTTTTTCCTCCTACTCCTGGTATAAATCCAAGTGGAACTTGATAAATATATGGTGGTCTGTTTTTAGGACTTTTTGTTTCTTTTTTATCTTTTATTAATTCTATTCTGTCAAAAACTCCAAATGTAACATTTTTACCATTACAATAAGGACATGTTTCTACTGGCTTACTTGTTTCAATTGATTTTTCACAATCATCACAATATGTTCTATGGTATTTTCCAAGTTTTGGGTCTAAACCATAATTTGCAATAATTTTTCTACCATCTTCATTTTTTAAAGCTTTAACAATTTCTTTAAATGATATATCTTCCACTTGCATTTTATTATATTCTCTTGCAATTTTAGGTAATGAATGTGCATCTGAATTAGTTAAAAAAGTTCTTGTTTCTAATTCTGAGATTGTATCTGCTAAATACGTATCAGAACTTAATCCTAATTCTATTGCAAATATCTTGTCAAACTTTTCTTTAAATATATTTTCAAGCCTGTCAGTACAATTTCCATAATAGCTTTTATGAGGCGTAAAAACATGTGCTGGAATTAAAATTCCATTATATTTTTCTACTATATCTATTAAATCATATCCAGATAAATCTGTTCTTTGTGTACTTAAAGTAATATTTTTCAAATGTCCTTTTAATTCATTTGAAAATCCTTTTATGTCGCTTAAGTGTGGAAAAAAACATATATTGTGTGCACTACCACATTTTCCATCTCTTCCTTTTTCTGAAGTTTCAACTTCACTTCCTAAAAGTATGCATACTTTATCTTTATATATAATTCCTCCATCTTTTAGCTCATATGCATCTCCTGTTTTTAGAAATTTTTCTATATCCTCAATTACATATGGTGAGGCACAATCAATTATTCCGACATACGTTAATTCCTTTTCTATCTGCACATTCTTTAGCAATGTTTGCAAAATTCAATGATTTTGCTGCTGTTATTTTTATTGGTTTTCCATTTTCACTTCTTCCTATGTGTATATGTAAATCTGCAAATATTTCGTACATTTTTTACTGCTCCATTCTTTATTATTTATACAATTTCATCGTCATTTATATGATTCATTATTTTTCTAGTTGTTTCTTCACTAAAAAGAGGTCTGTTAGGATTATTTGCATTACAAACCACAACGTTTTCTTCTGTTTTTTCTTTGCTTTCTTCTGTTGTACTTAACATTAATTTATCAACTTTTGGTTCATATTCATATACAACTTCTTTTATAAATTTAGTCATATCTTGTGTATCATTATGTAATTTAATTAATCTTCTAAAAGCTGTCATATTTACTACTTCACTAATTTTTATATTTTCCATATAATTAACAAATTCTATAAAAGTTTCTAAATATCTATTATATACATCTTTTAAGTTTCTATGTTCTAATAATACTAATGCTTCATCAGGTTTGAATCCTATTCTTTCTGGTCTATCTAAAAGCATTCCACCAAATTGATCTACTAGTTCTAGAACATCACTCTCTTTTTCTCTTGGATTACTATTGCTGTATCTGTTGACTTCCTCACATATTTTACAAAATTTCTGGTCAAATCCCATTGTTCCTAAATATTTAGCTCCATCTATTGCATAAGTATGTATACTTTCTATTTCTTGTGCATTATCTATTTTTTTACAGTTACATAAAAGACAAGCTGTTAATAATAAATTTTTATCTACATCTATTTTAGAGTAATTTAAAAACATCCTTGCAATTTCTGTTTTAAATACTACAGATTGATCAAAAAATATTTTCTCCTTTTTAGCTAAATAATACACAATTTCCATTTTAGCTGCTAAATCTTGCTCAGCTAAAATATAATCAGCAAAGTTTTCCATTTTCTTTCTATTCCTCCCCATTTTTGATAACAATTACGATATCAAATGCAGATTGTTTTAATAATATATCTGCATACACTTTTATTATAATAAAAAGAACAAAACATTTCAACATTTTCGCCAGATGTCATACAATTGTAATATTTTAGATTACAAAGTCTTTATAGCATTTCTTGCCAACTCATCACATCTATTATTAAATTCGTTATCACTATGTCCTTTTACTTTAATAAAATTAACTTTATGAGTTTTTGTTAGATTGTATAATTCTTCCCATATTTCCTTATTTTTTACAGGCTCTTTTCCTGATGTTTTCCATCCGTTTTTTACCCAATTGTAAATCCATCCTTGTAAAAAAGCATTTACAACATAACTACTATCACTATATAAATCTACTTCACAAGGATATTTTAACAATTTTAACCCTTCAATTACTGCTGTTAGTTCCATGATGTTATTTGTTGTATCCTTTTTGGCTCCTGAAATCTCCTTTTTATTTTCTTTATACATTAAAATCGCTCCCCATCCACCTGGACCAGGATTTCCTGAACAAGCACCATCAGTATATATAACGACTTTTTCCATAATATCTTCCTTCCATTGTTTTTTTATATAATTTATGATATATTATAACAGTTAAAATAAATTTATACAAGAAGGGAATTTGTTTATGGGGAAAGTTTTAGGTATTATAAGTGAATATAACCCTTTTCACAATGGTCATTTATACCATCTGCAGCAATCCAAGAAAATAACTGGTTCTACTTATACTGTTGCAATTATTAGTGGTAGTTTTACTCAGCGTGGAAATACTTCTTTAGTTGATAAATGGTCTAAAGCTGAAATGGCTATAAAAAATGGTGTTGATTTAGTTATCGAACTCCCAGTTGTTTATGCTACTTCTAGTGCTGAAAATTTTGCACAAGGCAGTATTAAAATTTTAGACTCTTTAAAAGTTGTAGATTACTTATCTTTTGGTGCAGAGACTGCTAATATAGAAATTTTAGATAAATTTGCTAACATCTTATATAATGAACCAAAAGAATATAAAAACATTTTTCTAAAGGAAATCAAAAAAGGTTATTCATATCCAAAAGCCAGAGAGAATGCCTTAACTACATATTTGAATGATAATAAAAAATATGCAAATATACTTTCTGGTTCTAATAACATATTAGGAATTGAATATCTGAAAGCTTTAAAAAAATACAAAAGTAATATTTCTCCTATAGCAATAAAACGTGTTGAAAACAATTATAATGATATTAGTTGTTCCGGAGACATTGTAAGTGCTACAGCAATTCGCAATATTATTAAAAATGGTAACATTGATATCTTAAATCAAATGATTCCTTCTTCAAGTTTTAATATTTTACTAGAAAATATCAAAACTGGTCATATAGTTCCTGATTTATCTTTATTTGAAAAAGAGATTATTTATAATTTAAGAAAAATGGATATATCTGAAATTTCCAATATTCCTGATGTATCAGAAGGTCTTGAATTTTCAATAAAAAACACAGCTAATTGTTGTAATAGTCTTGTAGAATTTTTAAATATTATTAAATCTAAAAGATATACATCTACACGTATTCAAAGAATTTTATTACATTCATTGTTAGGAATTACAAAAAAAGATATTATAATGTCAAAGAAAACTAATCCTTATATTAGAGTTCTTGGATTTAACAAAAAAGGACAATTCTTAATTTCTGAAATTACTAAGGCAAATCCTAAACTCAAGATTGTTACTTCTGTTAAACGTTTTATAGATAGCAATTCAAACAAAAATTTAGAACTTATGTTAAATAAAGATATTTTTGCTACAAATATTTATACTATAGGATATAAATATGATTCTTGGAGTAATTTAGATTTTACAAAAAAAATCATTACAGAATAAAAATATATAATAAAATAACCCACATTTAAATGTGGGTCTTTTTTGAAACGTTTTTATTACTTTTCATCTTTATTTTTTTCCTCAATATAAACACATTGTACTACAGTTGTTATGATTGCAGGCACAAATAATATTGGATAAATTGGAATTAATACCAAATATGTTATAATAGCCATAAACATCACAATACATACTGTATAAAAAATAAACTTACTCCGTTTCATAATAAACTTCCTCCTTTTATGTCATTTTCCTTTTGATGTAACTGCAAGGAATTTTATACCAATAGCCTTTGCCATTGGTATATATTATAACATCTTTTACATGCATTTGCAACTTTAGTAGCAAATGTACATATATATATTTACTTTTGCTTAACAGGAATTTGTATTTCTGTTAGCAAATCTTCTACATTGTCTTTATTCCAAACGCCGTCAATATAGCATTCTCTAGGGCACTGTGTTATTTCATAATTATTATTTTCAATATATTTCAAAATTGCCCCATATGATTTTCCAAGTTCATCATATGAACCTTTGTGATAAATACAAACAGCCTTTACTGGTTCTAATTTCATAAATTTAATTTCATTACTTTCTATAAGAGGTTCATCTGTTTCTTCGACTGCTTGCACATATCTTATTTTAATGTCTTTTTCTTTGTATTGTTTATCTAGATAGTTAACATAGCAATAATCTGGTCTAACACATTTAATGTTAGGATTTAACTTTAAACATTCAACTGCTGATGATTGAATAAAGCCGAGATACTTCGCTATAGTTATTTAACACCCCTTCCTTATAATAAACTGTGCATGCTGGTAACTCTTTCAAAAAAATCTCATTTTTCATATTTTCTTCCTCCAATAAATAATTTATTTTAGAAAGCCATGTATTGTATAAAATAATATCTTTTTCTACCTCCTCTTTTCTTTTTTCTAAAACTTTATTCATATCTAAGCCATTTAAAATGCCTCTTATGTCACTTATAGAAATTCCTATCTGTCTTAAAGCTATTATTTTAGATAAATCCTTCAATTGACTTGCTTCATAATATCTATATCCTGTAAATTTATCAACATATGCAGGAATTAACAATTTTTCTTTTTCATAATATCTTAGTGTTTTTATTGTGGTTTTAGACATTATTGAAAAATCTCCTATTTTATACATTTTATTGCCTCCTTAAACTATTTATACAATATCCCCTAAGGGGAGAGTCAATACTTTTTTATAATTATTTTATAACTATAGATTTTTTATTTTGATTTATACTTTTAGATTTCAAATTTATACACATTTCTTCTATTGATGATAATGTTGCAATTATATATGATAAATTTATAAATACATTTTCATATTTTGTAAAAATAAAATATGGTAATAGAAATATTAATACTCCTGCTATTTTGTTAAGATATGTATGTAATATTGCAAAAGTCTTATATTTCTTTAGTACAATAAATATTGATATTAATCTTACTAAGAATATTATAATTATGCATACTATCCATATTCTCTTGGAAATAATTATAGGGTATAAAACCTTTATTATTACAATTCCAAATACTAAATCTGCAATTGAATCTAATTTTCCACCTGCTTTAGTTTCTGTCTTCGTTTTTCTTGCTTGTTCATTGCTTATACAAAAATTATCAGGCTTTCCACCAAATCTATGATTTGTTAAATTCCAAGTCGGATCTAATATAGTGTTTCCTCTGGCGATTTTCCCATTTGCAAGTGGAAATTCCATATCTTTAATCTTTAAAAAGGTATGTGTATCGCTAGATACTAGTTCACTTTGTATGCCAATCCTATTAAGCATATATTGTTCAACTTTTGCTAGTCCATTACAAACACCATAACCAGAGCTGATTACTTTCCACAAGGCTCTACAATCTGCACTATTAAACACTTCTGTATCAAAATCAGGACTATAACTTATTTTTTTACCTATTGCATTATCTATTACTGCCATTTTTTGTGCTTTTGAATATTTAGGATTTAAGTTATCAATTATGGAATTTATCCACTCTTCTGCTTCTTTATATTCTGTGGCAGTTGAATAAAATGTTACAGTATCATTTAAATTACTGCGTACTTCTAGATTTGGACAAATATCACAAAGCTCTATAAATTTAATCCTCTGTTTTTTTGTAAATTTTTCAGGATTTATGCTAATTAAACTATCTAATCCACGATAGTCTTCTAAATTTTTTTCAAAATCTAAAATAACTTTTCCATCATATTCTGTTGTTTGTACACTAAGTGCTGATTTATATTCTTCTGGGAAATTAGTTATATCAATACTCTGTTTAACATCTGTTTTTAATGTAGCTAAAATTTCTCTCTTTTCACTTAATGTTAAATTAATATTTTCTAGATTTACTAAAAATTCTTCTTGTTGTTTAGTATCCAATTTATTTATAATTTCATAAGGAGATATTCCATTTTCACTACAAAACTCTTTATGTTCTACTAAAAATTCACTTAAGATGTTAGCATCTAATGTTTGTAATATATTAAAAATATTAATTTTATTAAAACTTTTTTCTTTTAACAATACATCTAATTTATAACTATTACTACAAGTCTCTAGTATATCAGTTTTCTGATAGTTGGTAAATTGATATATTTCTATTATTTTATCCTTTGCTTCTTCACTTGATAATTCTTTTACTAAATCAACAATTTTAAAATCTTCAAAATCCAATTGATTTTTAATTAAATCTATATCCATTAATACTTCTACTTTTGCCTCATCAGTTAAACTTGAAACAATACTTTTTAATTCATAACCAGAAATTTGATATTTCTCTATAAATTCTTGATTATGTAATAATTGTTTTTTTCCATTATCACTCATTTCTTTAATAATACCAACTATTTGATAACTTGTAACATCATTCATAATATCCTCATTACTCATCATATGAATGCAAGGTTCAATATGCTATTTGCAGACACATTAAAAATAAGTATGTACTTAAAATATCTAATTTTATAAAATTAGATTTATACTTTTTATTTATATCACAACATTATATTCTTTTATATTGTCCCAAAGCATTTGTTATATATTGTCAATACTTTTTGTATTCTATATTAATTTCTAATGTTTCAGCATTTAGTTCTAATTTGTGTATTACTTCAAATTCAATCATAGAAAATGTAATCTTTTCCTAAAATTTTTATATATAAGAAAAACAACCTACAAACTTTTTCGTTAGTAAGTTGTTAAACTTGGTGGGCAGGGAAGGATTCGAACCTTCGTACTCGAATGAGAACAGATTTACAGTCTGCCGCCTTTAGCCACTCGGCCACCTACCCAAATATAAAATTAAATGGTGCTCCCTCAAGGATTCGAACCTTGGACCCACCGGTTATGAGCCGGTTGCTCTGACCAACTGAGCTAAGGGAGCATTTGCTACATTATTTAGCACAAGATAAAGTATAACTTATTTTTATATAATTGTCAATACATTTTTTAAAAATTTTTGTTGCAAAATATTTTGGCAAGGCTAACTGCCTTGCCATTTTTTATAGATACTCAAATTTCAATTTCTTTATAATTTGTAACCATCTTTGCTCCTTGTTTTATTAAATCATTAGTTCCAAAAGAATTACTAGAATTAATGTTTCCTGGAACTACATAAACTTCTCTTCCTTGTTCTAAAGCAAAATCAACAGTAATTAACGTTCCACTTTTTTTCTTTGCCTCAACAACTATAATGCCTTTTGTCATTCCACTAATAATTCTATTTCTTGCAGGAAAATTAATTTTGTTTGGTTTTACACCTAAAGGATATTCAGAAATTATAGTACCTTTTTTACTTATTATTTCTTCAAATAAAGTCTTATTTTGTATAGGATACATACTATCCAACCCATGCCCTACAACAGCAACCGTTTTTCCATATGCAGATAAAGCACCAATATGTGCATAACTATCTATTCCTTTTGCTAGTCCACTTACTATGTTAATATTGCTATTTGCTAAATTATAAGAAAAATATTTAGCAACTTCTTTACCATATTCAGAACACTCTCTACATCCCACAATCGCAATAGATATATTATTTAGAATATCTTTATTTCCCTTTACATACAAACTAATCGGGAAATCATAAATTTCTTTTAGAATCTTAGGATATTCTTTATCATATACTGAAATAATATCAATATTTCTTCTCTTCATTTCATAAATATGATTATTAACTATACTTCTTGTTTTAGTATCTAATATATTTTGTGCTCTATTTATTCCTATTTCAGGTATTTGTAAAAGTTGTTTTTTAGTCAATTTATAAATTTTTTCTGGAGTTTTATATATTTTTAATAGTTTTTGTTTACTTATATTTCCTAACCCTTTAACTAATGATAACCATATCCAATATTTTTTACTTTCTAATTCTTTCATATTTCCTCCTTTACCTTTTTTAACCACAAAAAAAGAACATTATAAATAATAATGCCCCTATATATTATTTTACTTAATTATTATACATTTTTATATTGTTCTTTTGTTGCTTTAATTACATTATTCATTAACATTGCAATTGTCATAGGCCCAACTCCTCCTGGAACCGGTGTTATATAACTTGCTTTTTTTTCTATATTTTCAAAATCAACATCTCCTGTTAATTTTCCATCTTCTCCTCTATTTATTCCTACATCTATAATAACTACCCCATCTTTAACCATATCAGCAGTTACAAACTTTGATTTTCCAATAGCTGCTATTATAACATCTGCTCTTTTTGTATGTTCTTCAATATTTTTAGTCTTTGAATGGCATACTGTAACTGTTGCATTTTTTTGTAAACAACATTGTATTAAGGGTTTTCCAACTATATTGCTTCTTCCTAAAATCACTACATCTTTACCAGTTAAGTCAATATTGTACTCTTCAAACATTCTTATAACTCCATATGGTGTACATGATACAAATGTATCTTCACCAATACATAGCTTTCCTACACTAATTGGATTAAAACCATCTACATCTTTTAAATCAGAAATTGCCTTAAATGCCTCATTAATATTCAGATGTTGTGGTATAGGACTTTGCAATAAAATTCCATTTATTTCTTTATTTTTATTTAATTTATTAATTAATTCTAGTAATTCTTCTTGTGATATATCTTCTTCTAAAAGATACTCTTCATATTCTATTCCTACTTCATTACACGCCTTACTTTTATTTCTTACATATACCTTAGATGCTGGATTGTTTCCTACCATAATAACAGCAAGTTTCGGAGTTATTCCTTTTTTTCTTAATTCATCACACTCTATTTTTAAATTTTCTCTTGTTTTTTTTGCTAATGCTTTTCCATCAATTATTGTTGACATTTTATTCTCCTTTTATTTATATATTATTATTTCATATATCTACGTTATTTTACCTTAAAAACTTACCTTTTTCAATATTTTATATTAATTTTCTAATCTATACTCTATATCTTCCATATATGGAAAGATTTCTTTTACTCTTTTTAAAGTTAGCATAAGCATTTTGGGCTGAGGATTTTTTTTATGTTCTGACAACAGTTTTTGTGTATAACAATTTTCAGCTGTTTTAAATAGAACATATCTATTTCCTACATAAGTATAATAGATTTGATATCCATCTCTTAAATCTTGCCACATTCTTTCAAATGTATAATTTTCCATTATTTTCTCCTTTTATTTTATTAATTCATCAAACTCAGTTTCTGATATTATTTTTACATTAAGCTCTTCTGCCTTTTTTAATTTGCTACCAGCATCTTCTCCTGCTAACACATAATCTGTTTTTTTAGAAACAGAACTAGAAACTTTACCTCCAAATTTTTCAATTATACTTGTTGCTTCTTGCCTTGTATATTTTTCTAGCCCACCTGTTAAGACAAAAGTCTTCTTGCCAAATCTTTCGTCTCCTATTTGTTCTTCCTTGCTATTAGTATTTACACCTGCTGATTTCAATTTTTCAATTAAATCTTGTGTTTGTTCTTGCATAAAGAATTCACAAATACTATTTGCAACAATTGGTCCTATGTCATTTATCATACTTAACTCTTCTGAAGTAGCATTCATTAAATTATCAATAGTCCTATATTTTCTTGCTAAGATTTTAGATGCCTTTGCTCCGACATGTCTAATTCCTAGAGCTGTAATTAATCTATACAAGTCATTTTCTTTACTTTTATTAATGCTATCTACTAAATTCTGTGCAAATTTTTTTCCATTCTTTTTTAGTGATGCTATATCTTCAAATTTTAAAGTATATATATCTGCAATATTAGTAATTAATTTTTTTTCTAATAATTGTGCAATTATATTTTCTCCTAATCCATCTATATTCATTGCATCTCTTGACACAAAATGAACTAAGTTTCTAAATAATTTTGCTGGACATTCTATTCCTGTACATCTAGTAGCTGCTTCTCCTTCTTCTCTTAGTGTTGGAGCTCCACAAACTGGACATTGTTTTGGCATTTCAAACTCTTTCTCATTTCCTGTTCTTTTTTTTGCTTTTACCTCAACAATTTCTGGTATTACATCTCCTGCTTTTTGAATTACTACTGTATCTCCAATTTTTAAGCCCTTTTCTTTTATAAAGTCTTCATTATGCAATGTTGTTTTAGATATTGTCGAACCAGCAACTTTCACAGGCTCTAATATTGCCATTGGTGTAATTACTCCTGTTCTACCTACTTGACATATTATATTCTTTAATATTGTTTCTTTTTTTTCTGGTGGATATTTATAAGCAATAGCCCATCTTGGAGTCTTTGCTGTTGTTCCTAAAATTTCTCTAAATTTTAAATCATCAACTTTAATGACTGCACCATCAATTCCAAAGGTTAGTTTTTCTCTATCTTCTCCTATTTTTTTAATTGCTTGTTCTATCTGATTTATATTATTACAACAAATACGAACAGGATTTACATTAAATCCTAAATTTTCTAAATATTCTAATTCTTCAAAATGAGAATCAAATTCTCTTCCACTTATTTTTTGGACATTAAAAATATAAATATCAAGTGGCCTTTTTTGGGTTATTTTACTATCTAACTGTCTTAAAGATCCTGCTGCTGCATTTCTTGCGTTTGCAAATAGTTCTTCTTCATTTTCTTGTCTTTCTTGATTCATTTTTTCAAAATCATTTTTTGAAATAAATACTTCTCCACGGACAGTAATATCTATTTTATCATTTAATTCCATAGGTATTGTTTTTATTGTTTTTAAGTTTTCTGTTACATCTTCACCAACTAACCCATTTCCTCTTGTTGCACCTCTTACAAATTTACCATTTCTATATTCTAGAGCTGCAGATAATCCATCTATTTTAGTTTCTACAACATAATTATTATTCTTTATTTTGTTTTCTTTTGCCTTTTCTTCTATTTTTTCTATATATTCTTTAACTTCTTCAATACTAAATACATCTTGTAAACTTTGCAAAGGTACTTCATGTGTTACTTTGGTAAAACCTTCTTTTACATGTCCTCCAACCCTTTGTGTTAAAGAATCTTTTGATCTGTATTCCGGAAAATCTTTTTCTAAGTTTCTAAGTTCTACCATTAACATGTCATACTCAAAATCTGATATTTCTGGTTTATCATCATCATAATATTTTTTCGCATGATATTCTACTTGTTTTCTTAAATCTTCAATTCTTTCTTTTGCTTGTTTTTTATTCATTTTTTGCACCTCTTAAAATCGCTTTTTATTTTCTTTTTTATTATATACAATTAGAAAAAAAAAATAAAGGAATTTCATAAAATTCCTTTATTAATTTTATTAGTCAGCTTTTGCAAATATTATCAATCTCGCACTACTATCATCTGTACAAGTTGATAGTGTTACTTCTGGTTTTCCTGCTGTATCTCTTTGATAGAAAGATGTATCTTCTGGTGTTGTTTCAAATTTATTATATATTGTATAAGTTAGTTTTTTTCCATCATTATCTGTTATATATATTTTATCCCCTATATTTAATTTTTTATTATTAGAGAAAAATAATCCATTTCTATAATTGTGTCCTATAATAACACTATTTCCTGGTTGGTTAACTCCTGAACCATATAAAAATGCTACTGCTGTTTCTATTGATTTTTTTGTTACCTTATCAAGAATTGGATATTTAAAATTTGTTTTTGGAATTTCCATAGTTCCTAATACTCCAAATCCCTTATATGTTTTAGTTGTTTTTGATGTTGATGCATTAGAATCCTTTATTTGATCAAATGGATTCTCATCACTAGTGTTTGCATTATCTTTATCTTGATTATCTTCAGATTCACCATCTGTTACATCTCCTTGAAAATTATCAACAAAGTTTGATGTATCTTTAGTTACAATATAATTTTGATAATAATCATATCCTAAAAATCCTAATAAACCAACAATAGCTACAATTACAATTATCAATATTACTGTTAATACCTTACTATATTTACTCTCAAACATTTTTTAACCTCCGTATACTTTCAATACTATTTTTATTATAGCATATATGAATAAAAAATGGAATAGTAGTAATATAAAAAGTTTTACTTGTATTTTTTTAGTAAAACTTTTATTTTAATTGTTAAACAATTTTTTCTCCTAATTTTGTTCCTGCTAATAGATGAAAATGTAAATGCATAACTTCTTGTCCTCCATCTTCGCCACAGTTAACAATTACTCTATAACCTTTTTCTTTTACTCCTTGTTCTTGTGCTATTTTATTAATTACACTATATATTTTACCAATTAGTATTTCATCATCTTTTTGTAATTCTGCAAGAGATGTGATATGTTTTTTAGGTATTACTAATATATGAATTGGTGCAGCTGGATTAATATCCTTAAATGCAAGTATTTCATCATCTTCATATACTTTTGTAGATGGTATTTCTCCTTTTACTATTTTACAAAATAGACATTCATTCATTTTTATACCTCCTAAAATATTATTCTTTTATTAAAATTGCTTTTATTCTCCTTACTCCTGAAGAACTAGATTCTTCCTTCTTTATTTTAAATCTTCCTAATTCTTTAGTATTTTTTACATGTGGTCCCCCACACAATTCTTTAGATATTTTTCCAATTGAGTATACTGTTACTATATCTGGATATTTTTCTATAAACATACATTCTGCACCAGATTTTATTGCTTCTTCTTTTTTCATTTCTTGTTTTGTAACTGGTATTTCTTCTTTTATCCATTTGTTTACTAAATCTTCTACTTTTTTCTTTTCTTCATCTGTTAATTTATGATCACAGTTGAAATCAAATCTCATTCTGTCTACTGTAATATTTGATCCTCTTTGATGTGCATCTTTACCTATTACTTGTTTTAATGCTGCATTTAATAAATGAGTTGCTGTATGATATTTTATAGTTTCCTCTGTTTGTTCTGCTAGTCCTCCTTTAAATTTTTGCTCTGCACCTAACCTTGATTTTTCTTGATGCTTTTTAAATAACTCTTCAAATTCTTTTTCGTCTATATCATAACCGTTTTCTTTAGCCAATTCCTTTGTTACTTCTGGAGGAAAACCATAAGTATCATATAATCTAAATACAACTTGCCCCGGAATTATTTTAGTCTTATCTAATTTTCCTATTTCCTTTTGAAATTCTTTTTCTCCATGTGATAATGTTTTTACAAATTTATCTTTTTCTCCTAACATTACTTCTTTTATAAGTTGTTTATTTTTTTCTAACTCTGGATACATTTCTTTTAGGTTTTCCACATTTAAATCAATTAATGTTGATAATTCATTTAAATCAATTTGCAATTTATTTAAATGTCTAATCATTCTTCTTATTAATCTTCTTAATACATAACCTCTGTCTATATTGCTTGGTCTTCCTCCATCTGATATTATCATCATACTAGAACGCAAATGTTCTGCTATAATTCTTCTACTTTCTATGTTATCTACTTTTTGAAGTTCTTCTAATTTTTCCATAATTGGTTTAAATATTTCTGTATCATATGGAGTTTGTTTTCCTTGTAATAACATTGCCATTCTCTCTAAACCTAAACCTGTATCTACATTTCTTTGCTTTAATTTTGAATATCCATTTTTGTCTTTAAAATATTCCATAAATACATTGTTCCATATTTCTACATATTTACCACAATCACAAGATGGTTGACATTGAGATGAACATGCTGGTTTTCCTGTATCATAGAACATCTCTGTGTCTGGACCACATGGACCTTCTTCACCTGCTATCCACCAGTTATCATCTTTACCATAAAAATAAATGTGATCTTCTAATATTCCAGCCTTTTTCCATGCTTCTGCAGCCACAGTATCTTTTGGACAATCTTCATCTCCTGCAAAACATGTTACTGATAATTTTTCTACTGGTATTTGTAACTCTTTTGTTAAAAATTCAAAACTCATAGCTATTGACTCTTCTTTAAAGTAGTCTCCTAAAGACCAGTTTCCAAGCATCTCAAAATATGTTAAATGACGATTATCTCCTACTTCTTCTATGTCATTTGTTCTAACACATTTTTGATAATCTGTAAGACGTGTTCCTTCTGGATGTTTTTCCCCTAATAAATATGGTACTAATGGTTGCATTCCTGCCGTTGTAAATAACACAGATGGATCATTTTCTGGAATTAATGGTGCTGATGGAATTACTACATGTCCATGTTTTTTAAAAAAGTCTAAGTATTTATTTCTTATTTCTATTGCTTTCATATTATCTCTCCTTGTTTTATTTTCGTTTTTCCTTATAAGATTATACTTCAGAATACTTGAAAAATCAATACTAAATAAATAAAGACTTTGAAGATTTCAAAGTCTTTATAACATTAAAATTATATAACCAAAATATTATTACTCATTTGGCTTTTATTATTAAATATCCATTTGGCTTCCTAAAAATGTAGCAGCTGATTGAGCCACCTTCTTTTCTACTTCATCCATTTTCTTATTTGGTTCTTTTGACATAAGTATTACTGTTCCTATAGTATCTCCATTAGATATAATTGGATAAACTATTTGAGCATTATTTTTTCTTTCCTTATTATCATTTTTAGTAATAGGCATTGCTAAATCACTATTTTCATTGCTTGTATATACTTCTTTATCTTCCATCAATTGCTCCAATTCTTTGCTTACATCTTGTTCTAAAAATTCTTTTTTTGAACCACCAGATACTGCTATAATTGTATCTTTATCTGTTATACACGCAATATGACCTGTAGTTTTAGATAAAGTCTCTGCATATCCTGCAGCAAATTCAGAAAGTTCACCTATTGGAGAATATTTTTTTAAAATCACTTGACCTTCTCTATCTGTAAATATCTCTAATGGATCTCCCTCCTTAATTCTTAGAGTTTTTCTTATTTCCTTTGGAATAACTACTCTCCCTAAATCATCTATTCTTCTTACAACTCCAGTTGCTTTCATAATTTTCCTCCTCGATTTTTTTAATTTATACTCTTATTATTACAAAAGAGGAAAAAATTATTCATTTTTTGTACAAAAAATGTTACACAAATATTTTTATATTTATGTAACATTTTTACTTTAAGATTCTTCATTTACTTCCTGTTTTTCATCTCTTTTAGCTAGAAAACCAACTTTATACTTGTCCAAAATGTATCCTAAACTCTTCGAAAATTCTTTTAACATGACAATTTTTATTGAAGGATCTTTTCCTTTCAAATAGTCATCAATAATTTGCTTTAGCTGTTTTATATTTTTCATTTCAGGTTCTATTTGTTTTGTATATTTATCAGCTCTATCTATCAATTTTTCTTTAATTAGCACAATATCCTCATTAGTAGCACATGAAATTCTTTGGAACAATTGGAAAGGATCATAATATTTAAAAATTGGAATATCCATACATTCCTTATCAAATTTCTCATAAAATTGTTCCATTTTCATTGGAATGCATTTTATAATATCCTCTGCTTTTTCTGTATACATTTTATCATTTAACTGTTCATTTAACATATTAAAATGTTTTAGTATATCTTCCATATCTTCTGCAACTTCTTCAATTGCAATTTTTCCTAATTCCTCTTCTACATTATCACAATATTTAGAGTTCAAAGATGCTATATTCATGCCATTTAAAAATAATACTTTTAAAATTTTTAAATCATATTTTATAAGTCCTTTTCTTGAAAAATAGCTAAAATATGCAAATAGTTTTACAGTATCTATTAAATTTATTTTGCCTTCCTTTATTTCTGTAAGAACCTCTTCAATGACTCCATCAAATTGATCATCTGAAATTTTCCAATATTCTTCTGTAAGTAATCTCTTATATGCTGGTAAATTTTCAGTATCTATTGTATTTCTTATTGTTTCCATATTATCTTTAAAAATCTTCATATCAAATATACGAGTTCTTACATAATATTCAATAAATTTAAAGAATCTATATTCAGATTTAAAATTATAATAATAGTTATTATCAAATTCCTTTATATAAAATTGTCTATTATCCATTAAGATTCTAGAAGATACTAATATAGATTTATATTCTTCATTATCCTTGATATTTACAAATTTATCTTTGGTTATTTTTCCTGCTTTTATTTCAAAAGATACAGCTATTGTAAAAATCAACATAGTTTGCATTACTCTATGATTTGTATTGGGATAAGATTTATTTACCATCTCATATATCTTTTTAAAATCATTTAGTGCATGTTTCAAAATTCTCAAATTTCTTGTTCCACTTCTATTAAAAGTAGAAATAATCAGTCCTGTATTTTCTCTTAAAAATCTAATTAAATCTGGATTATTTTCATAGCGCATTAAAATTCCATTTATAATATAATCAAATTTAGGTGCATATTCAAAAGTTTCACCAATTAATTTTTCCTTAATTCTCTCATAGTCATTTGCCTTATCAAAGACATGTTCTATCTTATCTTGAATTTTTTCTACCATTGGCTTATCAGTTTTATTTAGCTCATTTTGCTTATCTAATAAATATGTTGCAATAAAAGTCTTCATCTCTAAATTAGAACTCTTTAGTTTAGTAGCTAATTCTTTTTCATTACAGATGATAATTGTTTTTATATGATCATGTTCAACAAAATTATTGATATACCCTAAAATATCAATAACATCTACATTCGCTCTTTCTAAATCGTCAAAGCAAAGCACTTTATCATCAGTTGAAAAAAACTCTCCATAATCAACTTTATCCCCATTTTGTGTGACACCAAAAAAATTGGCCATATCAATTCCTGTTTTTGCATATTCAGGAATTGTGTGTTGATCATTTGCGTTCATAAATTTTCTCAAGTTTTTATCCATTAACTGTGTGGTTTCAATAAAGATTTTTTTACTAATTTCTTCTAGATTAGATATTCCATATAAAGACATATAAATAGTTGTATATCTTTTTCCATTTAACTGCATTGACTCTATTTTTTTCCTGATTTTATTATTCCAAAAATGAGTTTTTCCGTGACCCCCATTCTCCGTTTATCATTACTGCATAATCAGTATAATCTGACCTTATATAATCTAAAATACTTTCAACTAAATCTTCCATGTTCTCCTCCTTTGTTTTTATGTTTGACTTTTAATCTTTTGCAATTGTTAAAACACCTATATTTTTAGGACTTGCTAGCTTTAAAACTCCACAACATTCCCTTACTGTACTACCAGTTGTAAAAATATCATCAACCAAAACTATAGATTTATTTTCTAATTTTTTAACATTTTTCAATTTATATACATTTCTTACATTTATTAATCTATTTTCTTTATTTAGCTTACTTTGCTCTATTACATTTTTAGTTTTAAAAAGACTATCATTATCTAAACATAGGTTAGTATGTTTTGCAATCTCTTTAGCAATTAAATAACTCTGATTATAGCCTCTTTGTTTAAACCTTTTTCTACTAATCGGAACTGGAATAATTGTATCATAATTTTTTAAAAATTCAAATAACTTTTCATGTTTTAATAAAAAATTTGTAAACATTTTATACAAATATGCATTATCATTAAACTTATAATTCAAAATACAACCTCTCACAATACCTTCATACTTAAAAGCATAAAAATGCTCAGAAAAATTATATTGACTATAATCATATTTTTCAATCAAAAACTTAGCACGCCTTTCTAAAAGCTGCTTACATTTATTACACAAAAAATCCTTATTAATTCTTCCACATATACCACACACAGGTGGAAAGATTAGGGGGACAGGACTAAAACATTTCATTTTTTTGTCATTTTTTGTCATTTCGTTGGGTATTACTTTTTTCTTATTATTCATATTTTTAACTTTCAGCCTCACTTTTATGCAATCTTCTATAAATTGTTGTCACACTGATATCTAAAATGTTTGATAATTCTTTTTGGGAAAATTTATATTGATTTGAAATTAAATAACAAATAAATTTTTGAAGTAAAACTTTATCATTTCTTAATTGTTCTAATTTTATTTTTTCTTTTGTTAAAAATTCTCTTAATGGCTTTTTTAGACTTATTTTTTCATTTTCAAAATTTAGATTCTGATATTCTATAGACTTAAATTCTTTGATATAATTCTCTGGTGAATTAAAAATAAATTTTAATATTCTTGTATTTAAAAAACCTGTTTTATTGATGTAATCATTATAAGAAGAATATTTATATTTTCCTTCTTCTTTTGTTATATTAGCTTTTACCGGATTCATATGAATATATTTTATACAAGTATACATCTGTTTTTGATTAATCATTGGTTTTGATTTAAATCGATTTCTAAATACATACCCAACTCTATTTTTTCTTTTATTATAATACATTGCATATCTTGCATTAACTTTTTGCATAAAATTACTAATATTTTGTATTTGACTTGAATAAAGCATTAGATGTGCATGATTATTCATAATACAATATGCAATAATATCAATATTATATTTTAAGTAATATTGTTTTAATAAAGATAAGTATTTTTCTTTCTCCTCCTCTTCTTGAAATATAAGCTCTCTATTGATTCCTTGAACCATATGATGACATACAATTTCTCCTAATAAGTCTCTATTTCTTCTTGACAATTCTTTTTTCTCCTTTCATATATTTTTTATAACTTTTTATATTTTTCAAAGTTACATAATATATAATGGATTATACTACATAATAATACTGTTTGCAAATTTTTTCATCGCATTTTTCCCTAAACTTAGCCCTTTTTTTACTTATTTTTGCAACCTTCGACAAAAAACAACTAGAAAAAGCGAATAAAATAAGTAGTGTCCCCACTACTTCATTTTATATTCTAGTCCTGTATTTCTTTTTTTACTATCTATATTTTGCACCATAAATTCTATTAAATTTTCACTTCCAATTACAATTAATAACTTTTTTGCCCTCGTTATTCCTGTATATAAAAGGTTTCGTGTTAATAACATTGGCGATGATTGTGGTATTGCCATAATTACTACATCAAATTCGCTTCCGTTGTGCTTTATGTATTGTTATTGCATAACTATGTTCTATTTGATCTAAATCCGTAAAATCATACCATGCTATTTTTTCATCATCAAATTTTATTTCTATTTGTTTTTCTTTTTCATCAATTTCTAGAATTGTTCCAATTTCTCCATTAAAAACTCCTGATCCTATTTCTTTTTTTCCAGGCACATCCTTTTCCCAATAGATATCATAATTGTTTTTTATTTGCATTACTCTATCTCCTTGCCTAAAAGTTGCTCCCATTGATACTTTTTCTGGTAAATTATAAAGGTTTGGATTTAGATTTTCTTGTAAAATCTTGTTTAACTCTCTAGTTCCTAACATCCCTTTTTTAGTAGGAGATAATACTTGTATATTTTCAAAGAAATCATAATTTCCATATTTTTCTAATCTCCCTGTACATAAAGATACAATCTGCGATATCATTTTTTCTTGATTACTTTCTTTTATGAAAAAGAAGTCTTGTATTGTATCTTCTCCTTCTTCTTGTTTTGTTAAAAAACCTTCCCCATTGTTTACTCTATGTGCATTTAATATTATTTTGCTTTTTGCTGCTTGTCTAAATATTTTATCCAAATGTATAGTTGGAATCTTATTTGAGTGTATAAAATCTTTCAATATACTTCCCGGTCCCACTGATGCAAGCTGGTCAACATCCCCTACTAATACAAGTTTCGTACCTTGATAAATACATTTTAATAAATAGTTCATTAAAAACATGTCTACCATTGATACTTCATCTACTATAATAATATCAGCATCTATCGGCGCTCCTTCATAATCATTTGTATTTTTATATAAATTGTCTTCATTTATTTTTCCAATTTCTAATAGCCTATGTAGGGTTGATGCTTCCTTTCCAGTTGTTTCTGTCATTCTTTTTGCAGCTCTTCCAGTTGGTGCTGCTAAAACTACCTTTTTCCCAGTATTTTCATATATATCAATTATATTTTTTATAATTGTAGTCTTTCCTGTACCTGGTCCTCCTGTTATTATTGTAACATTTTTTTCGTTAATTAACTTTAGTGCTTCTTTTTGTTTTTCTGATAATTCTATATCTGTACTTTTTTCTACTTTTTTGAGTTCTGAGTTTAGATTAGATACCCTTTTTATATTTTTAGATTTTTGCAGTCTATTTATTCTAAAAGCTATTTCTTCTTCTGTATTATAAAATGAATATAAGTATACATATTCTTGATTTTCCCTCTTTTCAATCACTATTTCGTTTTTTACTTTTAAGTAAATTATCCCATTTTCTACGTCTTCTGCTGTAACATTTAATAAAGATATTACAAATTCTATTAAATTATCTTTTTGTACACAAGAATGCCCATTATATGTACTTCTAATTAATCCATATTTTATTCCGACTTGTTACTCTTTTTTCATTATTATAATCCATTCCTAATTCTAATGCCATTTTATCTATTTTGCTAAAGTCTACACCTCTTGTTAAGTCTATTAATATATACGGATTTGATTCAATTTCTTCAATGGCTTTAGTTCCAAATAAATCAAATATTCTTTTTGCATATTCTACTCCAATCCCAAATTTTTCTAAAAATCCTACTATTTGCCACACTTCCCAATTTTCAATAAAACTTTCAGAAATTTCTTGTGCTTTTATTTTTGATATTCCTTTTACTTCTGAAAGTTTTTCTGGCTCATATCTAAAAACATGTATAGTTTCTTCTCCAAACTTTTTTATTATTCGTTTAGCAAGTGCTACTCCTATGCCTTTTATATTCCCATTTGACAAATATCTTTCTAATGCTTGCATTGTCTGTGGCATCATTTTATCAAATGTATCTATTTTAAACTGTCTACCATACTCTTTATGTTCTACAAATTTTCCGATTAATTTTAAAGTATCTCCTGCATTTACAAATGGTAAATATCCAACTACTGTTGTTAATTCCTCATCAGTTTCAAAACTTGCAATTGTATAACCATTTATTTCATTTCTATAAATAATATCTTGTATTTCGCCTATTATTTCCATTAATTTCTCCAATCTTATTTATTTTTAGTCTATCATATATACCCTTTATTTTCAAGCTTTAACAAGTATAATATATTATGATTTTATGAACTTATTTTCGACATAAATCCACATAAAAAATGAAATATTTTTATCCTGTCCCCTAAACATTATCAATTATATCTTTGCATTCTTTCCAATTAACTACTTCTAAACATTCATATTCATTTGATAGTTTTTTTAATATTTCTTTTGTGTTGTCTGTTGATTTTAAATCTGCCACAATTATGTTTTTTAGATATTCTTCTTTTCCATATAATATTCTAAATAGACTTGAACGTAAAAACCCCTCTATTTTATCTTCTTGATTTTTTACAGCTATTATTAGGTATATCCCATCTGGTTGAAATTTTGTGCATGTATTTATATATATTATGTTTTTTATAATTTCAAATAAGCCATATATTGCTAATGTCCAAAAAATTGTATGTATAATAAATTCCACCATTTCCTATCCTCCTATTGTTTTATTATATGTTTATTTTTTAAAATAGCTACATTATATTTGTACTATTTTATAGTTAATTAGAATAAACAAATAAACTGAAATAGAATAAAATATTCTACTTCAGTTTATTATAATATTTATCATTATTTTAAGTATTTACAATATTTTTATGGTCTATTTTCATTTGAATATACATTATTTGATAAATTCTGGTCACTACACCAAATCTCATACACATCAAATTGTCTTTGACTGGACGTTCCTGTTCCAACTCCTCCTGCTAAAGCTCCTTCTGGAATATTTAAACTTCTCGCACAAAGTAAAGTAATGTCACTTACTCCAGAAGATGCACTTAAAAAAGTACCACAGAAACTAGTAAATCGACTTATGGATTCCCCTAAAGCAAGCACTCCCGAATCCAGTACTACATATGTAGCAGGTGTTTGACAATAAATAGTAATATATTTTCCTTGACATTGTGGATCCACTTTAAATTTAAAATCATCACCAATGCAACCTGCAGCTTTTCCTACCTTAGAAAATGTAGAAAAATCTTTATCAAAACATTCCTTTGGTAATGCATCTACTGCATATCCTTCTTCTGGTTCAACCATTCCGTTTAATGTTAATGTTGGATAATCTCCACTAGCTGTTGATGCAGTCCACGTATCAGATTGTTTTTCATTTCCTGCTTTATCATATGCTTTTACATAAACTCTATATTGTGTATTTCTTGATAAACCTTCAATTTCATATGTATTTGTAATACTTTCACCTTTTTCTTCATTGTCAATATAGTATTTATATTTAACTATTCCACTACTTGCATATTCTTCTGTTTTATCAGCATCTTCTGCATTTGTTACTATTTTTATACTAGTTGTTTTAGCCTTTGAGTTATTAGTATCAATTTCACATTTTTTTGGTGGTAATTTATCTATGTTATCTATTTTTATATTTATTGTTTTTGTTAAATTTGCATTATCTTTTGCTGTAAATCTATATGTTCCATTTCTACTTATTGTATATGATCCCTCACTATTTTTTGTCAATTCATTTTGAGCTGTTATATTTACATTTCCACCATTTGTACTTTTTGCTGTTACGCTTAAAGTTATATCTTTGTTTGTATCTTCAGTTGTACTCAATTCGTATTCTATATTTATTCCTGTAACACTATCTCCTATTCTTACTTTCAAGTTTTCATCTATTGTATAATCGTATCCTTTATATTCTCCTGTTATTTGCTTACCATTTAGTTTTGCTGTTATTCCTTCTAAATCTTTACTATTTTCTAATTGCCCCGGTTCTTCTTCACTTCCTGCTAATGTTTCTAATGTTACTTTATTTCCTTTTGGTAATTCTTCTGCTCGTATTGCTGCTATTGCAAGTTCTATTTCTTCTCTTATTTCTGCCTTTTTTGTTTCCTCTTTTGCAGTTGTTGCTTTAGAAAGTAATCCATTTTCTCCTGTTAATGTCGCAATGCTTATTCCTGCTAAAATCAATAATACAATTATTGTGATTACCAATGCTATTAATGTTATACCTTTATTCTTGTTTAGTTTTATCATTTTTTATCTCTCCTTCTTTTGTAATTTTTATGCAGGATAACCTGTAATTTTAATATAGCACATTTTTTTTAAAATTTCAATATAATGTTTTTATTTTTTATAATTGTAAAATAAAATAAATAATTCTACAATACTAACAATAGATTTTATATTTATTTTCCCATCACAACACTTGGACAAAACAAAAAAGATAGACTACCATATAGTAATTTATCTTTTTTATCAATATTTTAATTATTCCTAAATAAGTTGTAATATTGCAACTTCTGCTCCGTCTCCTCTACGAGGTCCAGCTTTTATTATACGAGTATAACCTCCTACATTTTTACCAGCATATTTTGGAGCTATTTCATTAAACAATTTTGATGGTAAATCTACATTATTACCTTCACTATCTTTTACTTTATTTAATGTTTTCATCATTTTTCTTCTAGCATTTAATCTAGATGGCATATCTTTTTGTCTCTTTTCAGTAGTTTCTTCTTTTACTACTTTTAAATATTCTTTTCCGTTTTTGCTTTTTACTAATTCTGTTTCTTTGTTACCTTTTGCATCTAATTTAGCTTTTACTACTTTAACATCTACCATCTCAAAGTTGTCTTTTTCTTTTATTGCAAGTGATATTAAACTATCAGCAATTGATTTTACTTCTTTAGCTCTAGCTAAAGTTGTTTCAACTTTTCCATACATAATAAGGTCAGTTGTTAAAGTTTTTAGCATTGCCATTCTTATATCTGTTGGTTTTCCTAATTTTCTATTAGTAGCCAATTTTTTCACTCTCCTTTAACCCTAATTTTTACTCGTCTTCTTTAGCAAAATCTAATCCTAGTGAATGTAATTTTGCTGTTACTTCGTCAAATGATTTCTTACCTAAATTTCTTACTTTCATCATATCTGTTTCTGATTTATTTGTTAAATCTTCAACTGTAGCAATTCCAGCTCTTTTTAAACAATTGAATGATCTTACAGATAATTCTAATTCTTCAATTGACATTTCTAATACTTTTTCTTTTTTAGATTCTTCTTTTTCTATCATAACTTGCGTATTTTTTGTAGCTTCTGATAAATCTATAAATAATTCTAAATGTCCTGTCATTACCTTAGCTGCTAAACTTAAAGCTTCATGTGCTTTTAAGCTTCCATCTGTCCAAACTTCGATTACTAATTTATCATAATCAACCATTTGTCCAACTCTTGTATTTTCTACTTGATAGTTTACTTTTTTTACAGGTGTATATATTGAATCTATTGGAAGTACAGATATGTCTTGATTTGGCTTTTTATTTTTATCTGATGAATTGTATCCTCTACCTCTATCAGCTGTCATTTCCATTTTTAAGTGTCCACCTTCAGAAACAGTTGCTATATGTAAGTCTGGATTTAATATTTCAACAGTTCCATCTGTTATAATATCTGATGCTAAGACTTCTCCTGCACCTTTATAATCAATTCTTAACACTTTTTCTTCATTTTCATCAAATTTTAATCTTACATTTTTAAGATTAACAATAATCTCTGGCACATCTTCTACCACATTTTGTATACTTGAAAATTCATGTAATACTCCATCAATCTTTACACTTGTTATGCTACATCCTGGAAGTGATGAAAGTAAAATTCTTCTAAGAGAATTTCCTATTGTTACTCCATAACCTCTTTCTAATGGTTCACATACAAATTTTGCATAATTTTTTGTATCATCGACTTCTAGACATTCAATATTTGGCTTTTCAAATTCTATCATTTTTACCTCCTAATATTCGAGAGTATATCTCAAATTTTTTAAAACTGTATAAGTTTTGACTTTTATAAGTAAAATTTTTAAAGTTTTGATTAAACCTTTTTTATTACTTTTAGTTATTATTTTGAGTAAAGCTCTACTATTAAATGTTCTTCGATTGGAATATCAATATCTTCTCTAGACGCTAATCTAATTACTTTACCACTTATGTTTTTACTATCTTTTTCAAGCCATGCAGGTACTGGTCTTTTGCTAGATTCTTCTACATTTACTTTGATTGTAGGATTATCTTTTTTACTTTCTCTAACTGTTATAATATCTCCTGGTTTTACTAAATAAGATGGAATATCTACTTTTTTACCATTTACTTCAAATTGTGCATGGTTTACAAATTGTCTAGCTTGTGCTCTAGATACTCCAAACCCTAATCTATAAACAACGTTATCTAATCTACTTTCTAAAATTTGTAATAAGTTTTCACCTGTTACACCTTTTTTATTAGAAGCCATTTCAAAATATTTTCTAAATTGTTTTTCTCCGACTCCATAATATGCTTTTGTTTTTTGTTTTTCTCTTAATTGAGTTCCGTATTCAGAAAGTTTTGCTCTTTTTTGTCCATGTTGTCCTGGTGCATAATTTCTTCTTGATATACTACATTTATCAGAATAACATCTTTCACCTTTTAAGAACAATTTTTGTCCTTCTCTACGGCATCTACGGCATTGTTCGTCTTTATATCTTGCCATTTTTTTACTCCTTTCATTCTACTTTTCCATTTCTTTTTATGAATTTTTTATAAAATTATACTCTTCTTCTTTTTGGTGGTCTACAACCATTATGTGGAATTGGTGTTACATCTTTTATAGCACTTATTTCTAAACCAGCTGTTTGAAGTGCTCTAATTGCAGCTTCTCTACCTGAACCTGGTCCTTTAACAAATACTTCAACAGATTTTAATCCATGTTCCATAGCAGCTTTAGCAGCCTTTTCAGCAACTTGACCTGCTGCAAATGGTGTGCTTTTTCTAGAACCTTTATATCCTAATTCTCCTGCACTTGCCCATGATATACCATTTCCTTGTGTATCTGTAATTGTAACTATTGTATTGTTAAAACTAGAATGAATATGAGCAGCACCCTTTTCGATGTTTTTTCTATTTCTTCTAGCTACTTTTTTTGTTGTTACAGTTTTAGCCATTTTGCTTTTTCCTCCTTATTCAAAATTTTATTTTATTTATTTTGAAATCTTAATTATTCGAATTATTTTTTGCTTTTGCTAACTAATTTTCTAGGTCCTTTTCTTGTTCTAGCATTAGTTTTTGTTCTTTGACCTCTTACTGGTAAACCTCTTCTATGTCTTAATCCTCTGTAGCATCCAATTTCTGTAAGTCTTTTAATGTTTAATGCTACTTCTCTTCTTAAGTCTCCTTCTACTGTATAAGATTCATCAATTACTTTTCTGATATCATTTACTTGTTCGTCTGTTAAATCTTTAATTCTAGTATCTGGATTTACACCTGCTTTTTCAAGAATTTTTCTAGAACTTGATACTCCTATTCCATAAATATAAGTAAGTCCTATTTCTACTCTTTTTTCTTTAGGTAAGTCTACTCCTGCTATACGAGCCATATTTTTTTGCACCTCCAAATTTTTTATATTTGTTTGTCCTAAAATATCTTAAAAGGTGAAATGCACTAGTAAGCCTTATTGCTTCTAGCCACTTTTAATTATTTTAAAACATATATATAAACACAAATTTGATATGTAATCCTTATAAAATAAGGATTCACAGCCGCTACCTAATTTGTGTTATAAACTAATTTAAGGATTAACCTTGTCTTTGTTTGTGTTTAGGGTTTTCACAAATAACTCTAATTACACCTTTTCTTTTTATTACTTTACATTTGTCACACATTTTTTTTACTGATGGTCTTACTTTCATTTTATTAGCACCTCCTTGGCTTGCTTTGTTTATTTATTTTTGGGTTAATTTCTTAATATTTTGTTTATTTTGCTCTCCAAGTAATTCTTCCTTTTGTTAAATCATAAGGTGAAAGTTCTACTTTCACTTTATCACCAGGAAGTATTTTTATATAATTCATTCTTAATTTACCTGATATATGAGCTAATATTTGATGTCCATTTTCAAGTTCTACCTTAAAATTTGTATTTGGTAGTGCCTCTACTACTGTTCCTTCAACTTCTATAACATCTTCTTTTGCCAATTTTATCCCTCCTATTTAAAGAGTTTTTCCATTTTATGCACAATTTGGCTATTATGCATAATAACTACTATATTATACAATATGATTAAAGCATTGTCAAGATTTCTGGTTCTTTTTTAGTAATTAAAATTGTATTTTCATAATGTGCTGATAAACTTCCATCTTCTGTAATAATAGTCCAACCATCATCCAATTCCAAAATATTTGGTTTTCCTTGTATTACCATAGGTTCTATCGCTAAAGTCATTCCTGGTTCCAATCTAATACCTCTTCCTGCTTTACCATAATTAGGAATTCCGAGGATCTTCATGCATACTTTTTCCAATTCCATGTCCTTGAAATTCTCTTACAACTGAGTATCCCTGTGAATGTACATATTCTCCAATTGCATGTGATATATCACCTATTCTATATCCTGGTTGTGCATATTTTATTCCTTCAAAAAAGGCTTGTTTTGTAACTTCTATCAATCTTTTTGCTTCTTTAGATACATTCCCAACTATAAAAGTTCTTGCTGCATCACCATTATATCCATCTTTTAATGCAACTGTGTCAATACTTACAATATCTCCTTCTTTTATAATTTTATTTTTTGAAGGTACTCCATGAATTACCTCATCATTAATTGAAATACAAGTTGCTGCTGGATATGGTGGTATCCCCTTGATTCCTGGGTTATATCCTTTCTCTGCTGGAATAGCTCCTAAACTTCTCATTATTTTTTCTGCAATTTGGTCTAATTCCCATGTTGACATTCCTGGCTTTATTTCCTTTTCTAGCTTATCATACATAATAGCAACAACATTACATGCCTTTTTCATTAATTCAATTTCTTTTTGTGATTTTATTGTTACCAACTTTATCGTCTCCTTAATTAAAAAATTTATTTTTTATTACATATTTTTAATATATTCAACAATATCTTCTGCTACATCTTTTCCTAATTTATTTATTGATTTGCTAACCATTTCAGATTGTAGTTTTCCTTGTTCTTCATAATATTCTACAAGTGGACTTGTTTGTTTAAAATAATTATCTAATCGTGATTTTACTGTTTCTATAGTATCATCTTTTCGTTGTATTAATTCATGACCACATTTGTCGCAAAGTCCCTCTTTTACAGGTGGTCTTAATACTAAATTATATACTTCTTTGCATTCTTGATTAGAACATATTCTTCTATTTACAATTCTTTCTATTATTTCTTCTTCTGGTGTAGTTAAATTAATAACTAAATCTACTTTTTTTCCTTCTTGTTTTAACATTTTGTCTAATTCCTCTGCTTGTTTTACAGTTCTTGGAAATCCATCTAGTATAATTCCATTTTCTACATCTTTATCTTTTAATCTATCTTTTATAATATTTACTGTAATATCATCTGGAACTAGTGCTCCTTTTGATATATATGATTCTGCTATTTTCCCTAATTCTGTTTTTTCTTTTATGTGTTTTCTAAAAATATCTCCTGTTGATACTTGTGGTATCTCAAGTTTTTGCATTAAAATTCCTGCTACTGTACCTTTCCCTGTTCCTGGCGCTCCTAACATTATAATTACCATATAAACACTTCCTCTACTTTTGTTTTAAGACTACTAACTTATACTATATTTAATAATCTTTATAATACCTATCCTTGTGATAAACATTATAAAAATTATTAAAGCAAGAAATAAAATGAAAAGGCAAGGAAATTTTATTTATATAAAATAAACCTTTAAATTTTATTTTCTTTGCCTTTTTATTTATTCTTTCTTCTTTATTTTATTCTAAAAATCCCTTATAATGTCTCATTGCTAATTGAGATTCTAGTTGTTGAACAGTTTCTAGTGCAACACCTACAACAATTAATATTGAAGTTCCACCAAAAGCAATGTTTAGGTTTGTAAATCTTAATAACATTGGTATAATAGCAATTAATGCCAAAAAGAATCCACCAAACCATGTAAGTTTAGATATTATTGATGATAAATATTCTGTTGTTGGCTTTCCTGCTCTAATACCTGGTATGAATCCACCATTTTTCTTAATATTATTTGATACTTCTGCTGGATTAAATGTAGCATAAGTATAGAAAAATGTAAATCCTATAATTAATAATAAATAAACAATAGCATTAGCAAGAGAATATCCCCATCCTACACTTGAAGTTGATGTAGCAATTGAGAATTTATATAATCCTGCTAAAAATCCTGTTTGATTTGCTATATCATGTACAAATATTTGAATAATCATAGCTGGAAATGTCATAAATGATGATGCAAAAATTACTGGCATAACTCCTGCCATAGCAAGTTTTAATGGAATATGTGTGCTTTGTGCACCTACCATTTTTCTTCCAACTACTTTTTTAGAATATTGTACTGGAACTCTTCTTTCGGCTTGTTGTACAAATACAACTCCTGCAACTAAAATAATTGCTCCTAATATAATTCCTATAGCTGTTAGTAATCCAGTTGTACTGAATCCTGTAGATGGCATAATTAAACTCCATAATGTAGCTACGCCACTTGGTAATCTTGAAATAATACCAATAAAAATTAGTAATGATATTCCATTTCCAATTCCTTTACTTGTAATTTGTTCACCTAACCACATTAATATTGAAGTTCCAGCAACCAATCCTGCTATTACTAATAGCGCAGTTATAAAACTGTCATTTACAAATATTCCAGAAGATTTATATGATAAATAGATTCCTATTCCTTCAACTAATGCTAACACAATAGTTAATAATTTAGTATAACGATTTATCTTCTTTCTTCCTTCTTCTCCACCTTCTTTTGTCAATTTTTCTAAGGATGGAATAATCATTGCCAATAGCTGAATTACAATAGATGCTGTTATATATGGACTAATTGACATTGCAAAAAGAGAAAATCTTGAAAAAGCTCCTCCTGAAATCATATCTATTAGTCCTGCTATCCCATTTGTATTTTGCATTGCTTCATTTAATGTTATACTATTTACTCCAGGTACTGTAATAAAACATCCTAGTCTAAATACTACTACTAAAAGTAATGTATATAATAATTTTTTTCTAACATCTGGTGTTGAAATAGCATTTTTGATTGTTTTAAACAATTAAATCACCTCAGCCTTTCCACCTAAAGCTTCAATTTGCTCTTTTGCTTTTGTTGTAAATCTTTTGGCTTTAACATTTAATTTTTTATCTAATTTTCCTGTTGCTAATATAACGATACCATCATTGATTTTACCAATAATTCCTTCCTCTAATAGGCTTTCAGCTGTAACATCTGTTGCTTTAGATTTATTTAGCATTGTAAATGTTACTTCTGTATAATTTTTTCTATATATATTAGTAAATCCTCTTTTTGGTAATCTTCTATATAGTGGTGTTTGACCTCCTTCAAATCCTCTTCTTACGCCTCCACCACTTCTTGCCTTTTGTCCTTTATGACCTCTTCCAGAAGTTTTTCCGTTTCCAGAAGCCATTCCACGACCTACTCTATTTCTTTCTACTTTTTTTACAGCTGGCTTTAAATCGTCTAATTTCATTTGAGTTTGCACCTCCTCTTCTTTTTATTTGTATTTACTATAAAATTTCTTCTACTTTTTTACCTCTTTTTTTAGCTACTGATTCAATAGTTTGCATTGATTTTAAACCTTCAATTGTAGCATAAACAACGTTTCTTGGATTATTAGTTCCAATAACTTTTGTTCTAATATTTTTATATCCTGCAAGTTCTAGTACTGGTCTAACACTTCCACCAGCAATAACTCCAGTACCTATTGCTGCTGGTTTTAACATTACTTTTGCACTACCAAAAGTTCCAATGTATTCGTGTGGTACTGATGTTTCAACAATTGGTACTTCTACTAAATTTTTCTTTGCTTCTTGTATTGCTTTTTTGATAGCATCTGGAACTTCAGCTGCTTTACCATTTCCAACACCTACATGACCATTTTCATCACCAACAACTACAACTGCACTAAATCTAAAAGTTCTACCACCTTTAACAACTTTAGCAACTCTGTTAATAGCAACAACTTTTTCTTTTAATTCTTTATTTTCTTCCATAGGTTTTTGTTTTTCCTCCTTACTTTTTAATAATTAGAATTCTAATCCACCTTCTCTTGCAGCATCTGCTAATTCTTTAACTACTCCGTGATATATGTATCCACCACGGTCAAATACTACTGTATTAATTTTTTTAGCTACTGCTTTTTTGGCAATTAATGTTCCTAATTCTTTTGCTGCTTCTTTATTAGCATGTTTTGTTTTTATTTCTTTATCTAATGTAGAAGCTGAAACTAATGTGTTTCCTGCAACATCATCAATAATTTGTACATATAAATTTGTATTACTTCTATATACACATAATCTTGGTCTTTCGCTTGTTCCAGATATTTTTCTTCTAACTCTTAAATGTCTTCTTGTTCTTTCCATTTTTCTATCTGTCTTTTTAACCATTTCTATTACTCCTTTCTTTTAAGGTTTAAATTTATTTACCAGTTTTACCTTCTTTACGTCTAATAACTTCATCAGCATATTTAATACCTTTACCTCTATATACTTCTGGTGGTCTTTTAGTTCTAATAACTGCTGCTGTTTGACCAACTAATTCCTTATCAATTCCTTTTACTATAATTGTATTAGGATTTGGAACATCAAAAGTAATTCCTGCTGGTGCTTCAAATATAACTGGATGTGAATATCCTAATGTTAAATTTAAATTATTTCCTTGTTTTTGTACTCTGTAACCAACTCCATTGATTTGTAGTTCTTTACTATATTCGCTAGTTACACCAATTATCATATTATTTATTAAAGTTCTTGTTAAACCATGTAAACTTCTATTTTGTGGTTCATCATTTTTTCTTATAACTTTAATTTCATTTTCGTTCATTTCTAAAGAAATATTTTTATGTATTTCTCTTTCTAATGTACCTTTAGGTCCTGTTACAGTTATTTTTTGTCCATCAATTTTAATTGTTACTTCTGATGGTACTGTAATTGGTTTATTTCCTATTCTTGACATTTTGTAGTTTTCCCTCCTTTTTTATTTTTCTACCAGATATATGCTAACACTTCTCCACCGATACCTAGTGCTCTTGCTTCTTTATCTGTTTTTAATCCTTGTGATGTAGAAATAATAGCAATTCCTAATCCATTTAATACTTTTGGTAATTCTTCTTTTGATGCATATACTCTTAATCCTGGTTTACTAATTCTTTTTAAACCATCAATTACTCTAGTTCCTTTTTCATCGTATTTTAAAGTAATTCTAATGATTCCTTGAGTATCATCTTTTATTTCCTCAAAAGATTTTATATATCCTTCTCTAAATAAAATTTCAGCAATTCCTAATTTCATATTTGAAGATGGGATATCTACTGTTTTATGTTTTGAACTATTTGCATTTCTAATTCTTGTTAACATATCTGCTATTGGATCTGTAATGTTCATTAATTACTTACCTCCTTTTTCTTAATCTTTTTATCTTTATTTTATATTTTTACAAAACTTAATTTGAATATTTTTATTACCAGCTAGCTTTTTTAACTCCAGGGATTTCTCCTTTGTGAGCTAACTCTCTAAAACAAACACGGCATATTCCATATTTTCTAATATAACTATGAGGTCTACCACATAATTTACATCTGTTATATTCTCTAGTTTTATATTTTTGTGGTCTAGCTTGTTTTATTTTCATTGATTTTTTAGCCATAGTTTTACTCCTTTCCTTTGACTAATTCATTTAATTTGAAATTAATTTTTAAAAGGCATTCCTAAAAGTTTTAATAACTCTTTAGACTCTTCATCTGTTTTAGCTGTTGTTACAAATATAATATCCATACCTCTTAATTTATCAACTTTATCATATTCAATTTCAGGGAATATTAATTGTTCTTTAATACCCATAGAGTAATTTCCTCTACCATCAAAAGAATTGTTTGAAACTCCTCTAAAATCTCTTACTCTTGGTAATGCAACATTGAATAGTTTATATGCAAAATCGTACATCTTGTCTGCTCTTAAAGTTACTTTGCAACCAATGTTTACACCTTCTCTTAATTTAAATGCAGCTATTGATTTTTTTGCTTTTGTTACAACTGGTCTTTGACCTGTAATTTGTGTTAAATCATTCATTGCATTTTCTAAAGCTTTAGGATTCTCCTTTAAATCTCCTAATCCTATATTTATAACTATTTTATCAAGTTTTGGAACTTGCATAATAGATTTATATTCAAATTTTTTCATTAACGCTGGAACTACTTCTTTTTGATATTGTTCTTTTAATTTTTCCATTAGTTATTAATCCTCCTTTCTTATTTGACTTCTTATTTTAATTTTGCTCCACATTTTTTACAAACACGAACTTTTTCTTCTTTTTCTATACTATATCCAACTCTTGTAGTCTTTCCACATTTAGGACATACTACATTTACTTTTGCACTTGGAATTGCACATTCTACTGATATAATTCCACTTTCTTCTCCTTGTTTTCTTGCTTTTACGTGTTTTTTTCTAATGTTTACGCCTTTTACAATAATTTTATCAGCTTTTGGTATTACTTCTAAAACTTCTCCTGTTTTACCTTTATCATTTCCAGATAAAACTTGAACATTATCACCTTTTTTGATTCTCATTTAGAGCCTACCTCCTTTTCTTTATTATAGAACTTCTGGAGCTAATGAAAGTATTTTCATATAGTCCTTTTCTCTTAATTCTCTTGCAACTGGTCCAAAGATACGTGTTCCTTTTGGTGTTCCGTCTTCTTTGATTATTACTGCTGCATTTTCATCAAATTTTATATATGAACCATCTGGTCTTCTTAATCCTTTTTTAGATCTAACTATAACAGCTTTTACAACTTCACCTTTTTTTACAACTCCACCTGGTGTTGCTGATTTAACAGATGCAACTATTACGTCTCCAATGTTAGATGTTTTTCTATATGAACCACCTAAACATCTTATACACATAATTTCTTTTGCTCCTGTGTTATCTGCTACTTTTAATCTTGTTTGTTGTTGTATCATTTATGGTTCCTCCTTTCAAATTCTTATTTTATATCTGCTTTTTCTACAACTTCAACAACTCTCCATCTTTTATCCTTAGAAAGTGGTCTAGTTTCCATTACTTTAACTTTGTCTCCTATTTGACAAACATTTTCTTCATCATGAGCTTTTAACTTATAAGTTCTTTTTACTGTTTTTCCATACATCTTATGACTTACACTAGTTTCTACAGCTACTACAACTGTTTTATCCATCTTGTTTGATGTAACAGTCCCAATCATAACTTTACGAAGATTTCTTTCTTCCATTTAGATTTCTCCTTTCTTTCATTCTCATGTAAATGATTTAGCTTGTTTTACATACTTATTCTCTTGATTTATGCTTTTTTATTGTCTAACATTTTTCTTTCTGTTAATACTGTATTTATTTTAGCTATATCTCTTTTTACTTCTTTTATTTTCATAGGATTATCTAATCCATGTGTAGCTAAACTAAATTTTAATTTAAATAATTCTGTTTTTAGTTCACCTAATTCTTTTTCTAAATCTGGTGAAGACATTTCTCTTATTTTATTTATCTTCATCATTTTCACCTACCTTTTCAGATTCTCTTGCTACAAATTTTGTTTTGTTAGGTAGTTTATTCATAGCAAGCCTTAAGGCTTCTCTTGCAGTTTCTTCAGGTACACCAGCTATTTCAAACATAACTCTACCTGGTTTTACAACTGCTACCCAATATTCTGGAGCACCTTTACCTTTACCCATACGAGTACCGATAGGTTTTGCAGTTATTGGTTTGTCTGGAAAGATTTTTATCCAAACTTTTCCACCTCTTTTTATATAACGAGTCATAGCAATTCTGGCAGCTTCAATTTGATTTCCTGTAACTAAAGCTCCTGTTACTGCTTGGATTCCATATTCTCCATCTGTAACTCTATTTCCTCTTGTTGCTTTTCCTCTCATTCTACCTTTTTGCATTTTTCTATGTTTTGTTCTTTTTGGCATTAATGGCATTATTTGTCTCCTCCTTCCATTTTCTTTTCAGGAAGAACTTCTCCTTTATATATCCAAACTTTTACACCGATTTTTCCGTATGTTGTATCTGCTTCTGCAAATCCATAATCAATATCAGCTCTTAAAGTTTGTAGAGGAATATTTCCTTCTTTATAGAATTCAGTTCTAGCCATGTCAGCTCCACCTAATCTTCCAGATACTGAAGTTTTTATTCCTAAAGCACCTGCTTTCATAGATTTTTGCATGCATTGTTTCATAGCTCTTCTAAATGAAATTCTTCTTTCTAATTGTCCTGCAATATTTTCTGCTACTAATTGGCTATCTAAATCTGCATTTTTAACTTCTACAATATTTAAATTAACTTCTTTTCCTATTAGTTTTGCAAGTTCTTCTTTTACACTTTCAACTCCTGCTCCACCTTTTCCAATAACTATTCCTGGTTTTGCAGTATATAAGTTTACTTTTACAGCTTTTGCTGTTCTTTCTATTTCAATTTTAGAAATTCCAGCTTGATATAATTTTTTCTTTAAAAATTTACGGATTTTTTGGTCTTCTACTAAGTAATTCGCAAAATCTTTAGAATCTGCATACCATTTAGAATTCCAATCTTTAATGATTCCAACTCTTACACCTGTTGGATGTACTTTTTGTCCCATTTTTTATGAGTCCTCCTTTTCTTTAAATGTCAGGAAATGTATATATTCTTAATACCTTTCCTGCCTGAATTTTATTCATGTTCTCTTAAAACTATTGTGATATGACTTGTTCTTTTTCTTATTCTTACTGCTGATCCTTTTGCAGCTGGTCTAATTCTCTTTAATGTTGGCCCTTGATTTGCATAGATTTCAGCAACATATAAATTTTCATGTTTCATATCATGATTATTTTCAGCGTTTGCAATTGCTGATTTTAATAATTTTTCTATTATTTCTGATGATGCTTTTGGTGTAAATTTTACGATAGCTAAAGCTTCATCTACATCTTTTCCTCTAATTAAATCTGCTACTATTTTAACTTTTCTACTTGAAATTCTAACATATTTTAGAGTTGCTTTCGCTTCGTTTATAACTGCTTTTTCTTGCTCTTGCACTTTAAATTCCCTCCTTATACTTGGTTCTTATGGCTTTTATTTCTTAACTTTAGTAGTTTTGTCTCCTGCATGACCTTTATATGTTCTTGTAGGAGCAAATTCACCTAATTTATGACCTATCATTTCTTCTGCTATATAGATTGGAACATGTTTTCTTCCATCATGTACAGCAATTGTATGACCAACCATTTGTGGATATATTGTTGATGCTCTTGACCATGTTTTTAAAACTTCTTTATTTCCTGTTTCATTCATTGTTTCAATTCTTTTTAATAGTTTTTCTTGTACAAATGGTTTTTTCTTGCTTGATCTTGACATACTTAAATGTCCTCCTTTCTTAAGAGTTATTAATTTATTCTCTTAACGGATTTCTCCGTCCTACAAATTAGAATAAAAATCGTTCTAATTTTGTAGGAATTATTTTCTTCTCTTAACAATAAATTTGTTAGATAATTTCTTTTTATTTCTTGTTTTATATCCAAGAGCTGGTTTACCCCAAGGTGTCATTGGTCCTGCGTGTCCTACTGGAGCTCTACCTTCACCACCACCATGTGGGTGATCTACTGGGTTCATAACAGAACCTCTTACTGTTGGTCTTATACCCATATGTCTTTTTCTTCCGGCTTTACCAATTTTTACATTTTCATGATCGCTATTTCCTATTACTCCGATAGTAGCTCTACAGTTTGATAATATTAATCTCATTTCTCCTGATGGAAGTCTAACATGTGCATATTTTCCTTCTTTTGCCATTAATTGTGCACTTTGACCTGCAGCTTTAACTAATTTTCCACCTTGTTTTGGATTTAATTCAATATTATGAATTAATGTACCTACTGGAATTGAGCTAATTGGCATGCAATTACCTGGTTTAATATCAACTGCTTCTCCTGATATTACTTTGTCTCCATCTGTTAATCCTTGAGGAGCTAATATATATGCTTTTTCCCCATCTTCATATTGGATTAATGCAATATTTGCACTTCTGTTTGGATCGTATTCAATACCAATAACAGTTGCTTCCATATTGTCTTTATTTCTTTTAAAATCTACTATTCTATATTTTTGTCTATTTCCACCACCTTGGTGTCTTACTGTTATTCTACCATATGAATTTCTTCCTGCATTTTTTCTTTTCTTTGCAAGTAAAGATTTTTCAGGAGTTTTTTTAGTAACTTCTTCAAATGTAGATACAGTCATATTTCTTCTAGATGGTGTATATGGTTTAAAATGTTTCATTCCCATTTTTCATTCTCTCCTTTAAACTTTCTCATGAATTTTTTCCTGTTTCATGTACAGATATTCTTTATTTTCCGGGTTCTTTCCCGATATTATTTTTTAGCCTAAGCTCCCATAAATTCATCAATTGAATCTTTATATTTTCTAGAAACTTTTGCTTCTTTTCCACCTTTAGTTAGGTATGTTTCTTCTTGTGGATTTGTATCTATAGTTACTATAGCTTTTTTCCAATCTGAAGTTTTACCTATATGGTATCCTACTCTTTTCGTTTTTCCATTTACATTCATTGTATTTACTTTTAATACTTTTACTTCAAAAAGTTTTTCAACAGCTTTTGCTATCTCAACTTTTGTAGCTTTTTTATTTACTTTGAAAGTGTATTTACCTTCTTGTAATTGGTCATTACTTTTTTCAGTAACGATTGGCGCAATTATAATTTCTTCTGGTTTCATTATTTTGCGTACACCTCCTCTAATTTTTTAACAGTGTCAACTGGTAAAATTAGATTTGTATATTTTAATAAATCAAATACATTTATATTATTTGCTGGAATTGTTTTAACTCCTTCAATATTTCTTGCTGACATAACTACATTTTTATTGTTATCTGGTAAAATAATTAATGTTTTTCCTTCAACTTTTAATGCAGCTAAAGCATTTACCATTGATTTTGTTTTGATTTCTTTTAATTCTAATTTATCAACAACTGTTAATTCTTTTTCTAATACTTTAGAACTTAAAATTGATTTAATAGCAAGTCTTTTTTCTTTTTTATTAACTGTATATTTGTATGAACGTGGTTTTGGTCCTAAAGCAATACCACCTTTAATCCATTGTGGGCTTCTTGTTGAACCTTGTCTTGCTCTACCTGTTCCTTTTTGTCTCCATGGTTTTTTTCCACCACCAGAAACTTCTGCTCTTGTTTTTGTGCTTTGTGTACCTTGTCTTTGATTAGCTAAATAATTTACTAATACTGCATGAACAATATTTTCATTTGGCTCAATTCCAAATACACTATCTTGTAATTCTATATCACTTACTTTTTTACCTTTTATATCATATACGTCTACTTTTGGCATAATCTAATTTCCTCCTTCCTCTCTATTTACTAGCCTTTACAGCTGATTTTACTTTTAAGATAGCTCCTTTTGGTCCTGGAACACTACCTTTTACTAATATTACATTTTTATCCATGTCTACTCTTATAACATCTAGGTTTTGTATTGTTACTGTAACTCTTCCCATATGTCCTGGAAGTTTTTTACCTTTAAATACTCTACCTGGAGTTGATGTTGATCCCATTGAACCTGGTCTTCTATGATACATAGAACCATGTCCCATTGGTCCTCTATGTTGTCCATGACGTTTTATAACACCTTGGAACCCTTTTCCTTTTGATGTACCTTGTATATCAACTTTTTCTCCAGCCTCAAAGATATCTGCTTTTATTTCATCTCCAACTTTATAACCTTCAATTGAATCTAATCTAAATTCTCTTAAATGTTTCTTGTTTGATAATTTTGCTTTTGCAAAATGTCCTGCTTCTGGTTTATTGATATGTTTATCTTTTACATCTCCATATCCTAATTGGATTGCATTATATCCATCTGTTTCAACAGTTTTTACTTGTGCAACTATATTTCCTTCTGCTTCAATAACTGTTACTGGGATTACATTTCCCTTTTCATCAAAAATTTGTGTCATACCGATTTTTTTACCGATAATTCCCTTTTTCATTTTATTTCCTCCTAACTATTGGCTGATATTTATATTGCATTTATCTAAAATGTATATCAGCTTGGTTTTGTTTTCTACTTTAAATTAGTATGATTTAATTTCTATATCAACACCAGCTGGTAATTCTAATTTCATTAGACTATCTACTGTTTTTTGTGTTGGATAAAGAATATCGATTACTCTTTTATGTGTTCTCATTTCAAATTGTTCTCTTGAATCTTTATATTTGTGTGGAGAACGTAAAATTGTTACGATTTCTTTTTGTGTTGGTAGTGGAATAGGACCTGAAACCTTTGCTCCTGTTTTTTTAGCAGTATCTACTATCTTTTCAGCAGACTGATCTAAAACTACATGGTCATATGCTTTTAGTCTTATTCTCATTTTCTCACTTGTTGCTACTGTGTTTGCCATTGTAATTTTCCCTCCTTTTAATTTTTTTCTTTTAGATAACTATATTTAGCTATCAAAATTACCGTGGCAAGTTAAAACGCACTCTGGTGTTTTGAATATTACCTATATAAAAACCCAAAATATGCATGATAATTCTGGGATAAGTGTGTTTCCTTACCGCCTGGTCTTTGCCATGACATACTCCACCGAAGTTCCCTCCATTCTTACGGAAATGTAGAATGTAGCCACATTCAGCTTCATCGCTTAATTCATGCTTATATATTATACAACGCTTTTATCCGTATGTCAACATTTTTTTACAAGTTTGTAAAATTTAGTCTCAATATTTTATATAATATTTTTGTTATTTGTTTTCCATTACAGTTCTATTACATTTTTTTATTCTTAAATATTAACTTTTTTTAATAAATATGTTATAATTAATTTATGTAACAATTACTTAAACGACATCAAAAGAGAGAAAAGGAGACAAATTTATGAAAAAAGAACAACTTCGCGAAATAAAAAAACTAATAAAACAGTTCAAAGAACTTTGGGATAAGTCTTTCAAAACCAAGGTATATGACAGTTTAAATTTGGAAGCTTTAGCATTTAAAATAGTAGAGTATGCAAATGCATCAAATTTTAATTCTTCTTTTTTTACACAAGAAGAAATTGATTATATCTACTATGCAAAAGTAGTGGCATCGACAAGAAAATAGCAAAAGTAATTGTTAAAAACTAAAATTAGTTTTAGTAAAAAAAGGAGCATTATTTGCTCCTTTTAATTTCTATTGATTATTTCATCTATTGATGTTTCCCTCATTTGCTTAATTAACTTGCAACTATTATCTAATTTAGCTTGTTCTTTTTCATTTAAATCAATATCTAATAATTCTCTTACTCCACCTTTGTTTATAACAGCTGGAACTCCTATATAAATATCATCTTGCCCATATTCGCCATCTTTTAAATATGTTGATACTGTTAAAATAGAATTCTCATTATCTAATATTGCTCTTACTAATCTATTTAGTGACATTCCTATTCCATAATATGTTGCTTTTTTCTTTTCAATAATTTCATAAGCTGCATTTACAACTTCCTTATGAATTCGTTCTAAATCTTCTATTGGATAATTCCCATCTTTCATTATATCCTTTATTCTTTTACATCCAACATAAGAATGATCCCATGGAACAAAAGAAGAATCACCATGTTCTCCCATAATGTATGCATGAATATTTTTACTAGATACTTTTAAATAATCTGCTAATAGATAGCGAAGTCTAGCAGTATCTAATACCGTTCCTGAGCCAATTACTTTGTTTTTTGGAAGTCCTGATACTTTAGATACAACATATGTCATCAAATCTACTGGATTACTTGCAACAACTATTATTCCATTAAAACCACTACTCATTATATCTTTTGTTATTTGTTTTATAATCTTTGTATTAGTTTGTGCCAATTCCAATCTAGTTTGTCCTGGTTTTTGCGCAATTCCAGCAGTAATAACTACAACTTCAGCATCCTTACATTCATTATAATCTCCGGCTCTTATTACCATCTTTTGTGGAGCAAATGGTAATCCATGAGATAAATCCATTTCTTCACCAATTGTTTTTTCTTTATCAATATCAATTAAGATTAATTCATTAACTCCCCCTCTATTTAACATAGAATAAGCCATGCTCATTCCGACAAATCCAGTTCCTACTAGAACTACTTTTCCATCTTTCATTTTTCCACTCCTATCTATTACTTTTATTTTTATACAATAAATATTATATCACTTTTTGTATCTTTTTAAATATTTTTTTATATTTATTTTACTTTTTTTGTAAACTATGTTATAATCTAAAAAACAAATCAAAGTAAGGAGTGCTATTTATGAGTTCGAATTCTAATAAAGCTACTACTTTGGCAGAAAATAAGGTATTAATATTATATATCTTAAATTTAATTAATGATGATATCAGCGAAGATAATTTGTTCGAAATAATCACTTCAATTAATGATATTAATTATTTTTACTTTAAACAGGTTTTAACTGATTTAATTGATTCAAAGTTAGTAGGTAGCTATACTAAAGAAAAAGAACCAGTAATAAAAATTACTTCTGAAGGAATAAATGCATATATTCTTACAAAAGATGTACTACCAGGTATTATGAAATTAAAAGCAGACAACATTTTCAAAAAAGAATTTAATTCAATAAAAGAGAATTCTTCTATAATTTCAGAATTTACACCGAAAAATGAAAATGATTATATAATAAAATGTAAAATTGTAGAAAACAATGAAACTGTATTTGAAGTAAAGACTTGTGCTGGTTCTAGACAAAGAGCAAAAAGAATTGTTGACAATTGGAATAAAAATGCAAACTTAATTTATCCAGAAATATTGAATTTATTATTAAAAAACTAATAAAAGTGTAGATTTTATCCACACTTTTTTAGTTATCTTATTATACAAATAACTGTAAATATTATTACTTTTATCATAATGTTTAAAAAGAAATTATAATTAACACATTTAATTCCTATATTATTTATTTTATCAAATTCTTCAACCATTTCAGTAATTTCATCTCTTGTTGAAATTTTTTGTTCTTCCATATATTCTTTAGCTAAATATTTTGCTTTAAGCATAGCATCATTTTCCAAATAAATTCTAACCATATAATAGCATATACTCAGTAATAGCAATATCGCTAAAAACATCATTTTTAACGGAAGCATTTTTAAAAGTCCTAACACGCAAATTATTATAAAATACATTAAATATATGTTTGAAAAAGCAAAGTTAAATAATAGTATTTTTCTATCTTGAATTGAATGTAAACATTCATGTGCTATTGTTTGAATCCTTGTATAAGACTTACTAATATTAGCTATAGATATCTTATTTGTAATTGCAATATATAGACTTGCTTCTGTGTCTTTGTTTTCTTCTATTTTCACACTTTCATTATTCAATTTCTTTAGTATATATTTACAAATTTCAATATTGCTTGGATATTTTTTTGCTATATTATCTAATTTTTCATTTTTTCCTAAACTCTTTATTTTCTTCCTGTTATAATCAAATAAAATTCCCAAAGTAATAATTAATAATATACTAATAATTAATATAATTACAAATTCCATTTTTTCTATCCTCTGTAAATTTATTGCATAACATCTCTGATTGACTCACCTATGATTTTGTTTACATCTGCTATCATAATGTTAAATTTTGTCTCAGCTTCAAAAAATCTTTTAGCTTCTTCATTTTCTATTAAATTAGAATATAATTCTTGAACTTTCTTATATTTTTCTTCATCATTTTTTCCAGTCTGCATCATTTCTATTTGTACTTCATATCTTGTCTTTTCAAATTCTGCCATTTTATCTTTTAACTCTTTATTTAAATTTAAAGCTTCTTTTGCCATTTTATAATTGACATATTCTTCAGACTGTTTTATTTCTTGTGCTAGTCTATTTGCTGTATCATAAACATTCATTATTTTTACCTCTTTTATTTTTTATTTATATTAGTAGAAGTGTTATCAACACTATTACCTGTATTTGTATTGTCTGTTGTGCTAGGTTTTTCTAATATTACATTACTATTTATTGGACAAATATTTACAAATGTATTTCCATCATTTATTTCAATTTTATTTCCTTCTAAATCTTGATATATTGTCTTTTCATTTCTTGAATTTTTTATACATTTTATTTTAATTGCTTTTCCATTAGTTATATAATATCCATCAAATGTTCCTATATTTTTTAAACCTTGTCTTCCCTTATTTTCCGTATCTGATAAAGTATAATTATCACAGAAAGTTATTATTATATTTTTAGTTGTAACTATTTCTCCAGTTTCTAAATCTTTTTGTGCTTTTTTTCTTGCATATCTTTCATATACTTTACTTTCCTCATTATATACATATTTTACTGTCTGAAGATTAGAATGTGGTATTGTAACACTAATTGCATCTTCACCATTTTCTAAATTCACTTCTTTTTTTACATAATTTAATACGCTATCTTCATTTGAAGTTGTCTTATATTTTTTACTTTTAGCTGATTTTAATAATTTTTCTGTACTTGTTAAAGCATTATGTGGTGCTGCTTTGTCTTTTGTTCTCCAGAAAGTTGTTCCATCTTCTGCAATACCATTTATATCATTTATACTAAACTTCTTTATATCACTTTCTGCTTGTGGGCTTTGACCAAAGTGCACATATATCGCATCATTTTCCATAGCATAATCTATAAAATAGTGTCTTGCACTTCTAACAGGGCCAATTTTTTCTACATTTACTCCTTTGAATAGAGCCATTAATCGTGTTTCTCCACCTTCTGCTATAATTTCATAAACCATATATGCATTTTTCAAACCTGCTTGTGGCCAAGCATCACTATGATTATCTATCATTACTGCAAATGGTCTATCATTTCCCTTAAAAATTTGTATTTCTTTATCTTCAACATTTGCTGTTAACACATTATTTTCTTCTGAAGTTTCTTCAGTGTTTTCTTTGTCTTTCATAATTTTATAAGCTAATACTCCTCCTGCAGCTATTATTAATATTACTAATACTATAATTAATATCTTTACACCACTTTTTTTCATACCTTCTCCTTCTTTACTTTATCTTTCTATTTTTAAAGTATTTAATATTTTTTCTTCCTTTGGCCTCATTTTAACTTTGTCCTCTTCTTTTATATGATCATAACCCATTAAATGATAAAATCCGTGTACTATCATATAACTTAATTCTCTTCTAAAACTATGACCATATTCTTGTGCCTGTTCTTCAACTTTTTTTATTGATATTACGATATCACCCAACATATCTTCATATGTATAATCTTTTTTTATCATTTTCTGTTTTAATTCTTCTTGTGTAAACATTGGGAATGATAATACATCTGTTGCATAATCTATATTTCTATATTTTTTATTTATTTCTCTTATATTTTCTGGATTTGTTAATGTAATTGTAATATACAATTTTGCATTTTCTAATCCTTCTTCTTTAAAACATTCATCTAATACCGTTTTTACTATTTCTTCATATTCTTCTTTTTTTTCAATATCTTTATAAATTATTTCATACATTTTCGGCTACTTCCTTAATTTTTATATATTTGCCTTCTGATTTATAAGAATTTCTAAGTTCTTTCATCGCACCATAATCTACTAATTTTCTCTTATAATATTTTAATAATTTACTATAGTCTGTTTTTCCTGTATCCAAATTTTTAATATCGTTTTTAATAAATAGTATTTCTTTTTGTTTTATATATTCAACAAAATCTGACTCTTTTAACTTAGAAATTTCTTTATATTTCTCCCAGAATTTTTTATATTCTTCTCTTTGTTTTGGAGTTTCCCAATATACTTTTGTAGATAATAATTTTATATTATAATCTTCAATTAAATTAATTAACATTGAATATGCTTTTTCTCTTTTAGTTGCAATTTTTGTATCTTGCACTAAAGTTCTAGCATCTTTTAACAATTTTTCATAACATTGTTCTGCTACAATTAATGGTAAACTATGTGTAAATAATTTTCTGCTAATTCCTAATAAAATCATATTTTTTTCAATATTATCTTTTGTATCCAATTTTCCAACTGTATATGTTTCATATTTTTCATATTCAGATATAATATCTTTTAAATTTTCATCATAATTAAGTTCTATTTTTAATGATAATATATTTTCTATATATTCTTCTAATGTGTGGAAAATTTTAATATAAATCCATTCTTTTGTAGAGTCATAAACATTTGTTGTATCTGCTACTTTTATAGAATAATTTTTTAATATTGACTTATATAAAGAATCCATTTTTGTTATGTAGAAACTTTGATACTTAGCCTTTAACTTGTCTTTTGTACCTACCTTTATCCCTTCATAGTCAAGTTCTATTAGATATTTTTGTTTTCTATATTTGTATTCTATATATTCACTTTCTTTTAGACTTGTTACTTCATAGTATTTTGACATAGCATTTTTTTCAAATTCAGATGCAATTCCATTTTTAACTTTTTTATAAATTGAATCCATTACATATTTATCCAAAGAGTCTAAATATGCTTCATATGCTGCATCATACTTTTTTTCTAGTGATTCTTTTTCATAATTGTTATCTTCATTATAATTTTCAAATGCTTTTATAACTGCATTTCTTTTCATAGAGATTAACATTCCATTAATTCCAATTTTTGTAGGTGTTAGCATTTTTGTTAGCGCATTTGTTATTTTATTAAAAAATGTAGTATTAGCTCCAGTAATTCTAAGGCTTCTTTCTTCCATTTATATCATCCCTTCAAAATACAATTTTTTCATTAGTCCCTATGTTTTCTAGAACTTCATATGTAACATAAACATTAACTCCATCCTCATCTTCATATGTGTTAATATTTTTATTTACAATTTTATCTTTATTTTCAATTTCTTTATCCAGTTCTTCTTGTAACTCTTCTATCCCTATATTTTTCGCTTGTTCTAAATCATAACTTTTTTGTGTATTTTCTAGTTCTTTATTTGTTGTTTTTAATATTGAAATTGGCAAATAAAAGTCCGAAAACAGCTTAAATTTATTTTCCGTTTCTATTGTATCATAAATTTGAAATTTTGAAACCCTTTTTGAAAAATTTATTTTAAAATTATTAATTTTCAAGCCATACTTCTTCTCCACATTTCCTGTTTCTTGTGTTTGCGTAGTATTGTAGTAAATTTTCTTATTTTTGGTATACCATACTTTAGCTTCTATTTCTCCTTTTGCATGTACATATCTAATTCCTGTAAATTTTCCTTCCATCCAACCATTAATTAATACATCATTTACTTTAACAGTATCACCTACTTTAACATTTGCAGTCCCTGTCTGACTATTTATTTTTGTAATTACTCCTTCTTTATTTGATATAATATTGCAAAATTCATTTTCATTTATTATGTCCGGTTTTGCATCTGCTTTTACTAGTTTTACAATTGCATTTGTTCCTTTAAGCTCTATCCCTACCCAAGCAACATCTTTTCTTTCTAATCTTATTTTATTAATAATTTCCTTTGTATTTACTTTTGCCTTTGGAATTCCTGTTTTTAATCCAGCATTTTCTATATCATAAGATATATTTTCTAAAACCTGGTTGTTTTCTTCAACAATATCCACATTCCATACAAAATTTGAGGATAATCCAATTAATATAATTAAAATTAATAAAAGAACTATAAATATTTTTCTCTTTTTATATTTATGTAATAAAAATGGTAAACCTTTTTTATTTTCAATTTTTACTTTACATTTAGTTTTTCTGGCAATTTTACAGATTTTTTTAAATTCACTTGTTCTTATATTTAATGTAAGTTTAATATTTTTATTTCTCTTTAAATTCCATATTGTTATTTTGTCATTTTTACAAATATTAATAAATCTTTCTATATAATATCCTTCTATTGATATTTTTAAATATCCTAATATATAACTTAACCAAATTTTTATAAACATTCTTATCTCCTTTAATTTTCTTCTACAGTTCTTTCAATGTCCAAACTCTCAATTTTTCCCTTTACCTTAATATCATCGTCTGTCATATTTTCCAAATTTAGTCCATATCCATTTATATTTATTACACCAATATATGTGCTTATTCTTACAAAAAACTCTTCATATTCTAATATACCTTTAAAATTTTCAATTATTATCTCGTCAAATCCAGTAATTATAATTTTAGGTACATTTGAGCAAACTTCTTTCGGCAGTTCTAACATTTTATCAATTCTATTATAATTATTTTTCTTCATATTCTTTATCCTTTCAGATTATTTTTCAAATTCATCTAAAGATTTAAATTCATAACCCATATTTTTTGATTCTTTAATAATACTATCTAATAAATTTGTATTGGTTTTTGAATTTCCATGTAAAAGCATTATTTCTCCATTGTGCAAATTTTCTAATATTTTTTTCTTTGCATTTTGTTCATCAGGTTGTTTATTTTCATTCCAATCTTCATATGCAAATGACCACATAACTGTTTTATATCCTAATGATTTTGTAACTTGAAGTGTTTTTTGGCTATATTCACCTTTTGGTGGTCTTATATATTTCATCTCATAATTAAATTTCTCATATATTGTCTGATGCAATTCCATTATTTCTTTTCTTATTTGTTCTTCTGTTAAATCTGGCATACTTTTATGGTTTACTGTATGTATTTATGATACCTTAAGTCCAGTATGTATAGTTTTATAACCAATACTTAACAGTATTAGTGCTTTTTAAACTGGTTTAGAAAATTTAAATTTAATATACAAATTTCTGTTATTGTCAAATTCTATTTTCTCAATAAACCTTTCATATATTTGTTTATTTATATTTTTTAACTCCAAAGTATTTTTCATACAATAAATTAATTTATTGTTATTTACCTCTTGTGCTTTTTTATTCATTCTATCTATTTCCAAATTAATTTCTTTATTTTCCTCTAATATTTTCTTTCTTTCTTTTATTTTCTTTTTATAAATCATTTCAAAATCTTCTATTTGAATGGTCTTACTTACCTTATCTTTATATATTTCTTCTAACATCAATTCAATCGAATTTAAATATCTATTGTTTCTTTCTATCTTTTTATTTAATTTTTCTTTTTTGCTTTCATCTTTTGATTTTGATTGCTTATATATTTTTTTAAGTTCCTCTTCTGAAATATTAATTTTTATTAATTCTTCTTTTATCTTTTCTTTTACCTTTTCTTCTATATATATAGTTCTTAATTGTCTACAATTACAATCATTTTTATTCGAATTTTTATTTGAGCAAATAAAGTACTCTATCTTCCACTCTTTACCTGATTTTCTTTTTTCACTCCTACATCTTAAAGTCGCTACTCCTCCACATTCCCTACAAAAGATTAACCCCTTTAGTGGATGATCATATTTTCTAATTCTTGATACATGCTTATTTTTAATTTTTTCTTGTGCTTTATTCCATGTTTCTAAATCTATTATTGGCTCATGCATATTTTCTACTATAATATAATCTTCTGGTTTATTTGTTTTTACTTTATCAATTTTATGACTTATTTTTTGTGTCTTTCTTCCAACAACATTTCCTATATACACTTCATTTTTTAATATTTTTCCAATTTGTGTTCTGAGCCATATATACTTCCCATCTTTATTCTTACTTTTCCTTTTCATAAATGTTGGTATTTCTAAATATATACTTGGAGCAATTATTTCTCTTTTATTTAATTGATCAGCAATTTTATTTGGAGACATACCTTTATTTACATACATATCAAATATATCTTTGACAATTTCCGAAGCATATTCATCAATAATTAAATGATTTTTTATGATTTTATCCTTTTTATATCCATATGGAGCAATTCCTCCTTGAAATTCTCCTTTTTCTATCTTTCTTTGTTTTACACTTTTAATTTTGTTTGAAATATCCTGAGCATAATAATCATTAAAACTTAATTTAAATGTTAAAAACTGAAGTCCATCCATCTTTAATGTGTCCACATTATCTCCAATTGCAATATATCTTATCGACTTTGTAGGAAAATATCTTTCAAGATAATAACCTGTATCAATATGATCTCTACCAAATCTTGATAAATCTTTGGTTATAATACAATCAATTCTTTCTTTTTCTATATCTTCCAACATTTTCTCAAAACCAGGTCTGTTAAAATTCGTACCAGTGTAACCATCATCTACATATTCTTTGGCTACTTCTAAATCTTCATGTTCTGAAATAAAAGTATCTATAATATCTCTTTGATTTTCAATACTTTCACTTTCTCTGTCATCTCCATCTTCTCGTGATAATCTCATGTATTTTGCAACCTTATATTTTTCTCTAATCATTAAGTTCAACCTTCTTTTTACTAATCTAATTCATTGATAAAAATATTTCTTAGCACTTCCTCAAGTATATCTTTTAAATTTTCTTCTCCATATGATATATAAACATTTTTTATTGGATTTTCCATTAGCTTTCCTCCATTCTTTTTAATACTATGAGTCAAGCCAAAAAAAAATAACTTAGGAATTTAATCCTAAGCTATTTTTTTATTTCTTCTAAATTGCTCCACATTTTTTTAATAATTTCTCAATTTCTGTATCTTTTATTTTCTTTAAGCCTTCTTTTAGTGCTATTCTTTGTTTTAATGGTAAATCCATTTCTGTAAGTTTTTTACCATCATTTAATTTTACTGTTGCACTAATTAAATCTCTTACATCATATACACTACCCCAAACTTCAGGTACCCCACGGTCTATATTACATAATGTATATACTGCTTCCATTGCTGTACGAATTGAATATTCTGTTGTAAATACTGTATCTCTTGGAGTTTCAGCATATTGTCCCATAAATGCTAAGTTTACAGATCCATTTGGAACAACTAAAGGTCTATCTCCGTATTTTCTTGGTTCAAAGAATGATGTTACATATGGCATCATACAAGGTGTTGTATTACATTCATTTTTTGCTAATTCCATTATTTTATCTTTTGGAATACCTATATGATATAACCATTCTGCTGCAAGTTCTATTCCTGTGCATTGATACATTGGTTTGTCAATGAAGTCACCTTTATCTTCCCAACAATTTAATCCATAAATCCAAATTAGACAGTCATTCTTAGATTGTTCTCTAAATTGTCCTTGACGGTTTATTGTCCAACTTATTAACCAAGAAGAATCTTTACAAGTTACAATTCCTCCTGTTACAACTTTACCTGAAAGTGGATCACGATGACATATTTTTTTGATTGCTTCTAATATTTCTTTGTTAGATGTTTGAACTGTCCATGATTCCCAACTTGTTTCTTTTATATCTTTAAAGAATTTATCTGGATTTCCAAAAGCTTTATCTTGTTTTGCCATGTTTTTCCATAATTCAATTGAAGGTCCTTCACCATTTTTTATTTTCAATTCTGGTGCATGTGTTTGATCTCCATATGCTGAATTGTCTCCTTGGCAACCATTTGTAACGAATACTAAATCATCTTCTGTTAAATCTATTTGTTTATCTTCTCCTCCTTGAGTATAATAAATAACTTTTGCTACTTTTCTTTCATCATTACAATTACATTCTATATTTTTAACTGTAGTATCATATTCGACTTTTACACCTCTTTCTTCCAAATATTTAACCATTGGAAGAATCATTGATTCATATTGATTATATCTTGTAAATCTTAATGCACTTAAATCTGGTAGTCCATCAATATGATGTATATATCTTTGTAAGTATAATTTCATTTCTAATGCACTATGCCATTTTTCAAATGCAAACATAGTTTGCCAATAAATCCAAAAATTAGTTTTATAAAAATCCTCGTCAAAAATATCATCAATTGTTTTATCTCCTAATTCTTCATCTGTTGACATGAATAATTTTAACAATTGCTCTGTTGCTTTTGGATTCATTCCATATTTTTTATCTGTATGAGCATCTTGACCTTGTTTTTCTGTTACACGACATAAAGAATAATTTGGATCTTCTTTATTTAATTTATAATATTCTGAAAAAATTGTCTCTCCTGGATTGTCTATTGATGGAATAGAACGGAATAAATCCCACATACATTCAAAATGGTTATCCATTTCACGACCACCACGCATGATATATCCTCTATTTTTATCAAATATTCCATCACAAGAACCTCCTGGTAATGGTAAATGCTCAAATAATGTTATATTTTCTCCTGGCATTTGAGCATCACGAACTAGAAAACAAGCTGCTGATAGCCCAGCAAGTCCAGTTCCAACAATATAAGCCTTCTTTCTTTCAATTCCTTCTGGCTTTTCTGCTTTTGCAAAAGCCTCATAATTTCCACTTGAATAATACATAATTTTTACCTCCTATAATTATTACAATATAATTGTTACCATTCGATATTATTTTTTTCAATAAACAAAAAAAGCCATATGATAATTTTTTTATCATATAGCCAAAATTGATGTAATATCATTTTTTATTTATCTTCTTTATTAAATTGATCTAATGCCTCTACTATATTGCCATGAACTAATATTGATAATTTCTTTATTATTCTTTTTGGATCTTCTTTCATGTCATCTCCTATCCAATCTAGCATTAATCCTACAAAAGCATTTTTATAAAAATTAGCAATAAATTCTTTATCTTCTTCTCTTACTTCTATATCTTTCGATTTTTCATTAATAACACTCATCATTAAGTTATAAGTTAATTCATTTAAGAATTTTTCTATATGTTCTCTACTAACATTTTTATACACATTCATAATAAATGGTTTATTTTCTAAGACTGCTTCAAAAATTTGGTAGCACCCTTCTTGCCATGTATCATATGTCTTTTTCCCTTTGATTGCCTTTTTTGCATCTTCTAAACAAGACCATTCAATTAAATCATAGATATCATGAAAATGATAATAAAACGTCATTCTATTTATTCCACAGTCATTTGTTAAATCTTCTACTGTAATTTTATTTACTTTCTTTTTTAAAAGCATTTTTTTTAATGAATTTTCCAAAGCATTTTTTGTTAAATTTGACAAATTAAATCATCTCCATATCTATGTATTATAATTTTTCCAGTAAGAATTATAACATATAAAATAAAAATTATACAAGATTTTTATTTTAAATTTTTACTTCAATTTCATAATTCACACTATACATTTCTCTACATATAATATATATTTATTTAAATGTAGAATTTTTTAGTGATCGGTTACATTAAGGATATTGGAAATTGATTTCCTACAATATGACCTTCTTCTATCATTTGTTTTACTAGATCAGGTTGTGTATTTAAATAATGTGCTGTTATAAAAAAGGTAGCATTTACTTGGTTTTCCTTCAATGTTGCTAATATCTTCTCTGTATATCCTGCCTCATATCCTTCATCAAATGTTAAATATACATATTTCTTATCCTTGTTACCTAATGCTATTCCTTCTCCCTGTGTTAATAGTTCTAAATTCTTTTTACCTAAATCAGGTTGTTCATGATTATCATTTCTTTTTATTCCCCATCCTATTTTTTGATTACTTAATGTTTGTGCATTTGTTTGTTTTGTATTATCTTTTGTTTTGTTTTCTGATATCACACTTAAAGAAAATATTGATATTAGCAAAACTAATATTATTATTCTTTTTGTTCTTTTTTTCATTAAAAATCAGCTCCTGTTCTTTTCTTAATTTTATGAATTTATTGTTAAATTATTACTTTTTGCAATTAAAGGTTTGACATGTTCTCTTTTTATTAAATATTGTGTTTTTCTTATTGCTTTTATAGTATCAATATTTCTGGTTCTTTAGCTAACTAAAACTATTACCTTTATCATTTGGATAATTTTGTAAATTTCTATTGACAATATACATATTTTGGATTATATTGTTATTATTACTGGAAAATTAAGGTAATGGCCTTATTGTTGTCAAACCTTGTTTTCTTGTTTTTTGTACCAGTTAATAAAAGAAGGGATAATTATATGTTAAATTTTGCTATATGTGATGATAATATAAATATTTTAGATAAATTAGAAAAGATGCTTGAAAATATTTTTACTAAAAACAATTTTGATGCAACTGTATCTTTTAAATCTGATAACACTAAAGATATGTTAGATTATGTGAGTAATAATAAACTTGATGTTATTATGTTAGATATCAATTTAAAATCAAACAAGAGTGGTTTGGAACTTGCAGAAGCTATAAGGAAAATTAATAAAAATTCATATATAATTTTCACTACTGGACATTTAGAATATGCTATGGTTGCATATAAGTTTAAAACTTTTGATTATTTAGCAAAACCCTTAACATATGATAGATTAGAAGAAACTGTAAAAAGATTATTTGAAGATGTAAATGGCTCACCAAAAAAATATATTAAAATTGATAATAAAAATACAATTATTGATGAGTCTGAAGTTCAATATATTAAAAGAGATGGAATGAAACTTGTCTTTCATACACCTACTCGTGATTATGATACATATAGCTCTTTTAATAAATTTCAAGACAAGTTACCAACAAATTACAAAAGATGTCATAAATCTTGTATAGCAAATATATCTCAAATTAAGGATGTTGAACCTGTTTCTGGAACAATAACTTTTAAAGATAACAGCACTTGTGAAATTGGTCCGAAATATAAAGTAGATTTAATGGAGGTTTTAAAAGATTATGGAAATTTTGAATAATATATGGATGGCTGTTAGTACTCCGAATGAAAGTTTAATAAATATAATTGCTATACCTGCAGTTATTATTGAAAACTTTTTAATAATGTCTTTGTTTATTTCTATCTTACATATTTCTGCTAATAGATATAAGAAAATAGCTTATGTGCTAACTTTATCAGCTATAGGTATTTTCACTATGTATTTCATACCTAATCCATTTAATATATTTATAAATTATTTCGCATCTGTAGCTATTGCATACTTTGTATTTAAGAATTCTCTTTTAAAAACTACCATATCAGCTATTATAGCTTTAACTATATTTAATCTAATTGGCATATTAATATTGAACCCTTATTTAACAATATTTCATATAGAAACATCTACATTAAATACTATATTTATTTACAGACTATTATATATTTCTATAATGTATCTCTTTACAGGTTTAATAATCTTTTTTATAAACAATATCAATTTAAAAATAGAATCACCTGAAAATATTGATCGCAAAAATAAATTAATAATATTTTCTAATTTGTTTTTTGGTATACTAGCAATCATTATTCAATCTATAACATTATTTTATTATGTAGATACATTACCAAATATAATTACATTTTTAAGTTTCATTTCTTTATTAGCATATTTCGCAATAAGTATCTATAGTTTAACAAGAGTATTCAAATTGATTTTAACAACAAGAAAGTTAGAAAGTGCTGAAGCGTATAACAACACATTACGTATTTTGCATGATAATGTTAGAGGATTTAAACATGATTTTGATAATATAGTTACTACAATTGGTGGTTATATTAAAACTAATGACATGGAAGGATTAAAAAATTATTATTCTCAACTAGAAGATGATTGTCAAAGAGTCAATAATTTATATATCTTAAATCCTGATATTGTAAATAATGATGGTATTTATAATTTATTAACTAAGAAATATTATGAAGCTGAAAGAGAAGATATAAAAGTAAACATTACGTTCCTACTAGATTTAAGCACATTACATATGAAAATTTATGAATTTGCAAGAATTTTAGGTATTTTATTAGATAATGCTATTGAAGCAAGTTCAGAAAGTACAGAAAAAATAATAAATTTGAGTTTTAGAGATGACTTTAGGAACTCAAGACAATTAATAACAATAGAAAATACTTATTCTAATAAAGATGTTAACACTGATATAATTTTTGAAAAAGGTGTTTCTGGAAAGGATGACCATACTGGACTTGGTCTATGGGAAGTTTGTAAATTAATAAAAAAGAACAATAATATTAATTTGTTCACAACAAAAGACGATAAATTCTTTAAACAGCAATTGGAAATTTACTATTAAAATTCTATGAAAAAGAGGACATACCAAAATGGATGTCCTCTTTTTAGGATTGTATGTAATATAACATTTAAGTTATATCATTGGTAAAAATATTTACTTCGAACTATTTTTACCAATGCTTATTTAGTACATTTTATTTTTCTTCTTTTATCATGCTTGCTGGCATCTTAGGTTGATGAAATATTGCATACATGAAGCATGCTGTATTAGTCGCTTTTGCATATTTTTCTGCTGTTTTTGCTAAGAATTTTAACATTAAAATCCCCTCCTTAGTAAATTTATATAATATAAAATATACCGGTACATATTTTTATATTAATCCAATTCTGATGAAGTATTACTATATACTTCGTAACCATATTTATTATTAGTTAGTCTATAAACTGATTTAGTAATTGTAATTGTTTGAAATAAATTAGCTAATATTAGTATATTTGAAATCACATTACTTTTTACAATTAAAGATACTATTAATCCTAATGTGAAAGTAATATAAGATATAATTTGTTTTTTTCTTCTAACCTTTTCATCTAATATAGGTATATTCTCTGTATCTGCTGGAGCATACAGCTTTATCATTATTATTCCAAATACCCATGTAAATGCTACTAACGTATATTTCATTATACTTGTTAAAATAAAATATTGAGATATATATGGTATAAAACAATAAAAGGCTGTTGTAACTATTATGCATCCCAAATGTGTTTTTAAATGAACTCCACCAGAAGCACCTTTATATGGAAATAATGCTAAAAAAGTAAATAGTGCCAAGTCGAAAACTCCCAAAAAATAAGCAACTGCTAACATTATAAACACCTTAGGGACTTCTCCAACTAAATTTTGTAATCCAAAATTTATAACTTCTGCCCTATCATCATCTATATCTGGCATTTCTTTTCTTATTCTATTAGTTAAAAAGGTACAAATTTTTTCTATCATTTCTACACCTCTTTTATTGATTAATAAGATTTTAACATTATTCTTCTAAATTCTTACTTTTATTTTGTGAAAGTGGTTTTTTAGTTTATGAAAGTTATTATTGTTTTTTTTATGAAACTTTTTTAGGTTTTATAAATCTTATTTGATTTTTATGTCAAGTTGTGTTATAATCAATATATCATCAATAGAAAAAGGAGGACATATAATGCAACCACCGTATGACTTAAAAACAACAAAGGAATTTATTTCCGAAAATGGAATTACAGCAACACTGATGCTCTTGTCAGACCCTTCATTTCCTCAAAGAAATAAAGATACTCTGTCAAAGGAACATATCATTGTTGGTGATTTTCCAAATGTAACGTTAATCTGTTCACTTGCATGATCCTCTAAAAAACTGTAATAGTTTTTTAAGCTTCCCTATTTTCGTTAAGTAGGGAAGCTTTTTTATATTCAATACAAAAAACGAGATATTCATTTATGAAATATCTCGTTTTTTATTTTTATAAAGTTTGGTAGCGAAGATGTGAAATGATTTTAGCATTTTTTGAATTTTCTGTTTTTTGTTTTTTCTTGATTTTTAGCCACTTTCAGTTCCAATCATTTCTAGCAATTTCTATATTATTCTAAACTGAGTGGCTAAAAAGTGGCTAAAAATTCTGTCTTATTTCATCTATTTTTTAAAAATTCTCTTATTTCCATTTCATAATTATCTATTTTAAAATTATTACAGATTTTTTTTAAAAGTTCTATAAATTTTTTATTTATGTTATTATTTCTAACTGGCATTTTTTCTTCTTTATTCATTACTACATTTCTCCTTTTATTTTATTGAAGCTTCTAATTAGAGAATATATTAATCCTTGTCCACTATGGTGGATATTTTATGAAAGTGCCTTTTTCTTATACAAAAAAATAATACCTTTTACGGTATTATTTTATATAATTCTTCTATTTTTATATTTAATTTTTGTGCTATTCTTACAGCCATGCTTAAACTAGGTTCTTTTTCATTTTTTTCTATATAATTTAAATGTGAACTTGATATTCCTGTCATTTTTGACAGCTGATCTAAACTATATCCGTTTTTTAGTTCTTATTTCTTTTAATAATACTACTATTTTCATATTTTCCACCCTATTTTAGTATGCCCTTATTTTTATATAACATACTTTTTATCCACTATGGTGGAAAAGTGCCATTTTCTTTTACGAAACTAAAAAACACCTCTAGCTTATTATTGCTAGAAGTGTTTCCAATTATTCACTTTTGTTTGCTAATTTTATTATTCTTTTAAAACTTCTTGTTCTTAATATTCCCTTTAAACTTTCTGACGATAATATCAAGTAATACTTTAACAGTCTATTATATTCCTTCTCATCTTTTACATTTAATATTTTTATCATTTGTAGAGATTCTTTGTATGCTTTTTCCATAATATCATCTCCTTTATGATATTATAACATTTTATGTTAAATTCTCGTGTTGAAATTTGTCGAAGAATTAACATTTTTTATAAAAATACAACATTATTACATTTCTTACTTTTCTTTAAAATCAAGCCCAAAACCGACCTTTTAAAATCGATTTTAAGCCGTTTTTATTTTCAAGGCAATAAGTTATATGCCTTGATTTTACTGCATTTGGGCACAAAAAAAGAGGTAGACTAGAAATTAATCTAATCTACCTCTTATATTATAATTTAGTACAATAATTTAATGAAATCCACCCACTTGGAGTTAATCCAAATCCATTTTGAACTCTAGTTACTGTTGTTACTACTCCTCGTTTTAATCCATTAGTATATTGATTTCCTAGTTTCTTATTCTGATATCTTGCATTTGCTGTTAATTGTTTATATCCTTTTATTTTATATTTTGTACCAGGACCTGTACGAACATTTAATGTACTAGCATTTACTTTGTATGTTCCAGTCCTGTATCCTGTTACTTTTGTTGTAGATGATGATAACTTTATAGTATAAGCTAACTTAATCCATCCACCTTTATCAGTTTTTCCCCATCCATTGCTTTCTGCTAATATAGTTGCTACTTGATTCTTAGAATAACCACCTATTCTTTTATAACTCGTGTTTGCCCCTGCTCTTATATTTAATCCACTATTAGCAGTTATTCTTACTTTATAATCCACATTTGATACACTACTTATTGGTTTAACATATACAATATTTGAATCGTTTTCTTTTATATCTGTTCTATCATTTTTAAAACAGAAAAACTTTTTATAATTAGCATAATTTCTGAAATTATCTATACTTACATATACAGTATTTCCTTTAACTTCTGCTTTTCCTCTACGACTAGCAACATCAAATTTTCCGTTGTATAAGTAAGGGTCATATACTTTTATATAATCTCCTTCGATTCCAGTTAATACTATAAAATGTCCACCATATGTAAATAATCCTTGATTGCAACTTACTATTATGTTATGATTATCTTTTAATTTTGCTACTGCATCATCTAGTCTATAACATTCACTATATCCTATATTAAATACATCTGCTGTCCATTTAAATGCGCTCCAGTATGTTCCTTGGTTTGCACTCCTATATCCATATTGTGTATATAGACTTGCCATAGTGTCAGGTGTTATTGTTCCTTTTATGCTTGATACTACCATAGCACTTGATGTAGGACCACATCCACTTGTTCCTATTGTCTGAGAACTGTCTCCTACACTAGAATACATTTTATTAGACCATCTACTATCAATCTGACTATAATATGTTAATCCTGCATATTTTCCAACTTCTACGTTTGGAGCTTTTTCAGAACCTTCATAAGCAACTTGTCCTTGTTCTTTAAATCCTTCTGACTCTGTTTCTTGAACTTCTACTATTTGTTCATCTAATTCTGTTACATTTTCTATCCTTGTTGTACTTTCATTAATTGCCATATCTGTTACTGTATCTGTAATCTTCTCTACTACATCTTTTTGTAATTCTTTATCATCTGAAAATGCATATACTACAAATAATATTATGCACATCATTATTATAGATAATATTGCTTTATATTTATTATCTTTTTCCATTATTAATTTACCCCCATTCCTCTCTTTATTAAAATTGTTATTATTGCAAACAACAATCCTATTCCTTCTCCAATTATTGCTCTTCTTAACCATTTATTTTCTTCTTTTATCTCTTCTATATCTTGCTCATTTTTTTTGCTTCTTGCTTCATTTTCATAAGATATCTTTTTTAATTCTTTATATCCATCTAACTTACTTTCTATTACTGCTAGTCTTGTTAGAACTTCTGTTTCAAAGGCTTTCTCTGTTTCTTGCACTATTATTCTCCTTTCTTACATAAATAAAAAAGACCTTCTTTTTGAATAGTCTTAAATACTTTTTATTATTTGGTTTTTTATGCATTTACCTCCATAGCTATTACTTCTTTTATATATGTCTCTAAATCTTTAAAGGCTTCTACATCAAAAATAGGTTTTATTTCATCTGTACTATATATGTTAGTTTCATCTGAGTAACTTTTTAATTTCTGAATTTCATTAAATTTTTGCGTTTGATCTGAAGTATATGGTTCTATTTTTTCTTCGGCTAATTCATACTCTAATATTACTGGTGTTCCTGCTGTCTTTTGTGATGCTAAATATGTTTTCCAATTGCTTACTCCTCCCTCTCCATCGTCATAATTAAAAAATACATTTAGATTACCAGCAGTATAATACCTTTCAGTCATATAGCCTTTATCAAGACTACCACCACCTTCCATATACTCAGTTTGTAAAAATTGATTACTCATTATTGCATTTTTTGTGTTTACCTTGTTGCTTCTTTTATCTGATACCTGCATATAATAAATTTTGTTTAATGCTATCCAATTTTCCGTTCCATCTAATTCTATTTGATTTCTTTTATGATGTATTCCATCTTCTGCTAGATAACTATTTTTATATAGTCGTTGTCCTTCGTTTAATGGGAATACAATATTTTGTTCTTGATTTTTTATATAATTCGAACTTTTTCCTTCTTTATATTCTTCAATCATGAATGTGTCTTTATCAATAAGCCACATTGCTAGATTACTATAACTAAAGTCAAAATAATATAACGAAGTATTTTCAGGTGTAATTAATTCGAATTTAGTCCATTCAGTTGTATTAGGACATCTAACATTATTTATCAGTTTTCCATTTTTATCAAAAGTCTGTAAAAATAAAGAATAGTTCTTTGTCGTATCCGATGTATTTTGTAATCTAGCATAGAAACTGAATTTATAACGTGTATTTTCCTTGTATCTGTTTGGTAATCCTTTAAATCCATATACATTTATATAATTATTATTACTAAAAGCAATGCAATTTCTCTCATCGACAATTTTTTGAGATAAATTTGTTGCATTAAAACTTTGCATTTCTTGATATAACAAATCCATATTAGCTAAATTTCTATTAGATTTGAATATATTTATATTCCCATAATTATAAGGGCTATAGGGAGTTCCAGTTCCTTCTTCTATTTTTATACTATCTAGTATTTCTTGTTCTGTTAAAGTGTCTACACTTGTATCAAAATATTGAACAAGTAAATATCTTGCATCTGGAGGAGTTTTTAATGATAATAAAGACGCAGTATCTCCTTGTACAAATCCAAATGTCTGTACTCCTAAAGCAGGTGTTATTTTTGCCGTTGATAAAGCGAACTTCTTACCTGCTTTTTTTAAGACACTATACATTGTATTTGGTTTGCATGGAACATATATTATTCGTCTAGTATTTAAAGTTTGTATAGTAGAACCACTCCAAAAATACGCAGATAACTTATTTGCATTACTTTTATCAAAAATATTTATATTATCTCCAGCATTTCGTATAGAACTTGGATACTTTGAAGTAGGACTCACTCCATATAGTTCAAATTCTGGGAATGTTTCTGAAGTATAACTTCCTTCTACTAACATTATTTCTGATACATCTATTTCTCCTAGTACAGTACCTGTTGTTGAACCATCATTATTACCATAGAATGTATAAGTTAAAAATCTCACATTTGTCATATCAGTAGGTGTTGTAAATGTAGTAATATATTCCTTTTCTTTATTCAATGCAATTGTTTCTTTATCAGGCATACTTATACATTCTCTCCATACAGAAGGCAAATCTCCTGAAGTTGCTCTATGCAATGCAAACAAAGCACTTTGACTTGAGACCATTGTAGACGGTCTTGAAACAACCTTTGCTTTTACTTTCATTGTATATGTTGTATTTGGTTTGAATGTTTTTATTACGTTTTCACTTGTATATAAATCTGCTACCCAACATTTTGTAATATTTACACCTGTATCCGTTATTTTGAAATTAGAAAAAGATTGTCTTATATAATCTAGATTAAACTTATTTTTTCCATCTCTTGTTTCCTGTTTACTATTTCCACTTACTTTTACTTTTTTTAATATTGCTTCTGCTGTATTACTTAATTTTATCTCTTCTCCTGTTGCTTTAACACTTGGCAGTATATTCTTAATCGATTCGTTATCATATTCTAACTTTTCTGTTTTGTTTTTTTGTGTATCTTGCTCTATACTTATATTAGATATATTTTTTCTTATTTTTGTATCATCATAATTTTTCAACATATCTAATTTAGTTTTATAATTATTTGTAAAATCGTTTGTAGATAAATCTTTTCCGTGGTTTTTTATCAACTTTAGAATATAATTTTTCGTCTATTATGTCATTGTTTGTATTTGCAACATCTATGTTATAACTTTCTGATTGAGCTGGTTTTTTTAGATTATAATGTTCTGTGTATTCTGACATTTATATACACCTCCTATCTATATTTTCATAAGAACTATTTTGTATGATATTTCACGTTTATCCGTGTAATTGTCAATTTTTATTAATATTTTCCCATTTGAATCCCCTAATATAATTCTATATGGTAATAATCCGTCAGCCCATGTAAATACATCTGTTTCGCTTGTACTACCATAAGAAAATCCATTTGTTGTATTTGCTTTCACCTTTATTCCTTGTGCGATAACAAAACAATTATCTTTATTAAACCCTTCTGGAAATTCTAACTTTATTTCAGTCGTTTCTGAACTGTCTAAATTGCCTTGTGCTAAAGTTATATTTCCTGTTAGGATAGAAATATTTTTTTGTTCTGTATTTATTACAATATCTTTGCTTCCATCAAAGTCTGCATTTCCATTAATTGCACCTTGTAATTTTATTTTTCGTGATGTTTGTAATTTTGTAGCACTTCCGTGAATTACCAGTACAACTACTAGAAGAGCCAGTACAATTGCCTTCAACATTGCCTTTAACATTTCCTGTAACATTTCCTTCAATTCCTCCTTGAGCTGTTATTTTCTTTTGAAATATATTCTCTTTACTTTTAAATGCTATGTCTGATGTTACGCTATTTATGTAGTTTTTAAACTTTTGATATAATTCTTCCCCATCTACAGAAATGAGACTGTTAACGATTCCACATAAATTAGTATTAAGTCTTTTGTCTACGATATCTGATTCTGTAATATTAGTTGAACTTTTAACAGTTACTTCTGCTAAACAAATTTCATAAATATTATCATCTCTTTGTAATGCAGGAGGATTTGTTCCTTCTCCTGTCTTTATATATAGCTGTGTTTCTCTTGTTGCTAGTGTTTTGTCAAGTTTAACAATAACCCTGTCTACACGATTTCCGGAAGTTGGTCTTTCTAGTACAAATGTCTTTTCACTTTCATTTTCAAAATCTGCTCCCTCAATTATTCCTGCTCCAGTAGCTACTTTTACATTTAATCCTCCTCCTGCACTTACTTTCATCGAATTTTCTTTGTAATTATTATAATTACCAAAATAAACACCGTTACTCAAAAACTTAGCAAAGTATTTTCTGAAGATTTCTGCTTCATATAAACGGTCTGGCTCCATTTTTCCACTTTCTGAATTTAAAACATCCATACTATCAAATGGAAAACTTTTTAAAGTTACTTTTTCTGCCATACTTACTCCTTTCCATAATAACAAGACCTAACTAATAGGTCTTGTTATTATCCTTTTTATTTCTTCTCCTAGACTTGGAACTTTATCTCCGAAACCTAGTTCAACAGTTTTATTATTTCTTTCATATATTTCCTTAGCTTGAATTATACGTTTGTCTTCATATATTCCATCGCTTTCAAGTGTTACTAAATCTCCTAAAAAGAAATCTTTTTCATATTCCATATTCGGAATTTGATATACTTTTCCCTCTATGCTTTGAATTATTTTATATGTATCGAGTTTCTTTTGTCCTTCTGTCCTTAGCTCATCTATATCTTCTATATTATTTAAATCTATCAAAACTTCTCTTCTATTAAATCCTGTTGCAGTTCCTAAAACTGTTATAAGTCTATCTTCATTTTCTCCTTTTCCTGCAACATATCCTACATTTTTATAATTAGAATTATCATCTGTCGTTTTTCCCTCTAAAAGGTTCTTTTTCTTTTCACTAAAAATGATATATGGATGTTTTATTGTTCCCTGTAATTGTTCGTGCGTATAAGCTTGTAGTTGTTCATGCGTAAAATCTTTTAAAAATTCGTGTGTATTTGGACTTTCCACTTGATTTATTGTTCTATCTGTACCTTTTAAGCTATCAAAATAAATACATTTTTCAGTTCTGCTTAAATAACCATACCAACCTAATCCTGTATCTTCACTAATATGTTTTAATTCATCATGTAAGTTTGTTAGTCTTGCTTGCCATACTGTCTTAATACCTCTATTTTGCGTTTGTGCTATTTTTATCCAAGAAATATCTCTTTCGGCTGTTCTTATTTCATCATAATAACTTTCTACTAAATGATTTTTTAAATAGTGTTTTTGTATATTTTCTGCATAATCTTCTGATACTCTATCATAGCCATTTGTAGCAACTATTCTTCTTTTAGTAATACCTTTTATGCAAGTTCCTGTTACTTTCATTGTTTTACTATTTTTTTCAGTTGATATAACAACCTTATCTATTAATAAAATCTTGTCATCTCTTTTGTTTACTATCAACATATTATCTTTTTTTAGTTTGTTTGTATTTGCTTTATTTTTGTTAATAGTCAACTCAAACGTGCCACATTCGTAATAATTCCATACACAAATAAGGCTTTCAAAATTAGTAATAATACCGTAAAAGTTCAAAATTAGTATTAATTATCTCTATACAATTCATTTAAACACCTACATACTTATTAGTATAGTTTTTTATAGTTACTTTATCTTTTGCTCCTTCAATATCTGAACTATACTCTATTAAGTTCTTTCCTACTATTAATTTAAAGAACGTAGATGTTAAATCTATTTCATTGTAAACATCTTTTGTTTCGTTTGGTGTTATAAGATTAACTGTTTCTTTTCCTTCTCTAGTATCTATTATCAATTTTTCTTTTTCTCCAATCTCCATATTCACTTGTATATACTCCCCTGTGGTCTTATTGGTTACTTTAGGATTTTTAGCTGGTCCTATATATTCTATTTGAACAGGTACTTCTGCATCTCCTATATTATTAATTTCCTTGTAAAAGTTAATATTAAAAAAAACAGTAGCTAATTCAACAGGAAACTTTAATCCTCCTGAAACTGATTTAATATCTATATCCTTTCCTATTTCATCTAACCAATATGGATCTTGACAATAAAAAGAAATAGTAGTTATATCATGATTATTTTTTCTATCATTAAATTCTGCAGGGTCTTCTACTTTTCCATATATTCTATATTTTTTATAATCATTTGTATAATAAATAAGTAATTCTCCTTTTTTTCCTGTGAATTGGTTATATGTTTTTGGATTTATTATTCTCATTATTCTGCGTCTTAGTTCATATAGTTTTACTCTATTCTTTGTTCTTATTGTTGCTTTTAATTTAATAACTCTCGGGTCTAATAAGCTATCTTCACTATTACAACCATCTTGATTTACACCTTGACTTTTTTTCGAGGTTGCTCCTGGATATCCTACCCCCTCAATATGAGATAACAGTATATCTTCTTCTAAGTTTCCTACACTGTCAAATACTATGTTTTCATTTAAAGCTAAATTGATAACTTCTAATTTTTGCATTTTATCACCTACATTCCTGCTAATTGTTCTGCTAATTTTTGGCTTACATTATTCATTTTTCTGTACGTCTCTGATGGCATTTCTGGATTTTGTTCAATGTAATTGTTTTGAATTACACTTACACTAGTTGCTTGTGGCTTATTTGTTTCTGCCTCATATCTATACATTCCCGTTGTCCATTCTCTTATTTTATTTTCTATTCCTGCATCAATTGTGTCTTGTATCTTTTGAATAACATTTTGTATTCTGTCTGCAACGCCATTATTTATTCCTTGTGCTAATTTTTCTCCTAGAGTTTGCCCTGTTATTTCATAAGCATCTCCATATGATTTTAATAGCTCTAGTATCTTGTTTTGATTTTGTTCTACATTTAATAACATCTTTTCAGCTGTTTCTTGCGCTAATTCTTTTTGTTTGTTGTAATATTCTTCTAATTCATCAAGTTGCTTTTCATATTGTTCTTTTCTTTTTTCTGCTTCATCTTCTATGTTCTTAATTTTACTGTCTTGTTCATCTTTTAATAAATCTTTTTGTGCATTTAATGTTTCCTTTTTGTCTGCCAACGCTCTTTTATCTAGAGTTTTCTGATATTCTGTAACTAATTTATCTAATTCCTTTTGATAGTTTGCTTTTGTTGTTGCATCGTGTTCATAATCTATTAGTTGTTGAAGTCTATTTTTCTTTCTTTCATATTCTGCATCTTCTTCTGCTCTCGTTTTATCTTCTTCTGATTTATCTAATAAATCTAATTCCTTTTGTATAGCCTCAATTCTTGCATTATATTCTTCGTTTATAGCATTTACTCGTGTTTCTTTCCATTTTTCTACTGTTTCTATATTACTTTCTATTGCTTTCTTATCTGCTTCTTCTAATTCTTCTAATTGTTTTGTTATAGCGCTTGTTAATCTAGATACTGTATCATCTACTGCTTGAACTCTTAAATCTCTTTTTTGTTTTTCATAGTCTCTAATTGTATCTAATTCTTCTTGATAAAGTTCTTTCCTTTCATCTAATGATAGTCTTTCATCTCTCATTATTTGATTTAAATAGTTCTTATGTAGTGCTATTATTTTATTCAAATCAGCTTCTTGTTCTTTTACATCATATTCGGCACCACGCAAATTTTTTTGGTCTTCTATATATCGTTCATAATCTTTTGTTTGCTGTTCTAATAAATCTTTATTTTTCTGTGCTAATTCTTTTCTTAATTCGTATAATTTTTCTTCTAATTCTTGCTTTTGTTCTGTTGTTTTTGCTAATGAATTATAGGCATATTGATACATGTTTATTTCATCTTGTAAGCTTATTTGGTCTAAATTCTTTCTATGTTCTATCATTGCAGTATAGTCATCAACACTTTTTTCCTGTAATTCTTTTTGAAGTTCATATATTTTTTCTGTCAATTCCCATTTTTCATCTTGTGTTTTTGCATATTTCTTTAAAGCTATTTGATACATATTAATTTCATCTTGTAAACCTATTTGGTCTAGTGCCTTTTTGTGTTCTATTTGTTTTTTATAATTATCTAATGCTTTATTTTGATATGTTTTAGAACCTGATGATGATATTCTTTTAGGGGTATAACTTGAAGTTACACTTCCTTTAAAATCACTTGGAGTTAATTTTGCTAAATTTCCTAATATATTTATTTGATTTTGAAGTGAAGCAGTAACCTGTTCTACAGACTGTTTTGTTATATTTGCTATTGTTTGTATTTGTTCACTATTGCTCATCATAGCACTAACTTCTAATATACTTGCTTGAATTGCAACTTGTGCGTTTGCCCATTCGGCATCTGCTGCTGCATTCTCAGCATCTATTGCAGATTGCGTACTTGCTATAGTATTTTCATTTACTTTAGCTAATTCCGGATACACTTTAACTAATTGTGATTTAGCATTTGTATAAGCTTCAGTTGTTGTTTTTCCTTCTTTTAAGATATTCAACAACTGTTGTTTTCCTTGAATATCTGCTTTTGTTTGTGCTATGTTAATTAATGTTTGTCTGTGCGCTGCTTGGTTCGTTGCTGTAGCATATTTTTGTTTTGCTTCATTAATTCCTAACATTTTTGTTAATGTATTTAATTTGCTTTTGTAAGAATCTATTGTTTTTCCACCTGATAAATTTTCTTTTTCAAAACTAGATAATGCTTTTTTAGCCTCTTCTAATTGTGATGTTAATACATTAATTTCTCCATCTTTCTGAAATTCAAATTTATCTGACTTTTTAATTTTTATGATTTCTTCTTCAATTTCTTTTATTTTATTTTTCTTTTGTTCATATGTTTCTACTATTTTTTTTGCTTCATCTCTAGCATTTTTAATTGTTTCTTCATCTGACCCTGTCATAACCATATCATTATTCATTGTATTTTGTAGTGCTTCTGTTAAAGTTTTTGATTTTTCTGTAGCTTCATTCATTTTATCTATTGATTCTTGCATTTTTGTATTAAATACTGATATTCCAGCTGTAACTGTTGCAATTCCTACAGCTATTAAGGTTACTGGATTTGCTAGTAATGATACAGTAAATGCTTTCGTTGTCATATCTGCAGCAGCAGCTGCTGTTTTATAAGCAGTATATGCTTTCTTTGCAGCCGTTAATCCTACTATCATTGCTAATAACGTAGTTGTAAAGGTTATAATCCCACTTGTTGCTCCTTTATTTTCTATAACAAATTCAGATAATTGTTTAGTAATTGATAATTGCAATGTATTATATTGAGTTAAAGCAGGTATCATACTTTCTCCAATATTTCTACTTAACTCTAAATTTGTTGCATTTAGTTGCGCTTGTTGTCCTTGATATCCACTAGCCATTTCTTCAGCAGTCCCTGTAAACATTGCAGCTTCATCCATTATTCCGTTGTATACAGCTTGAACTTTTTCTGCTTGTGTTAAAGCATCTATGCTTTTCCCTATTGATTTTGCATAATCTTCATACATTTTTGCAATATTTTTTTGAACACCGGGCTGCGTCAGATAAAACTGAATTTTCCATTCTAATACCTTCCGTTGTTACCCTTACAGCTTCTGATAATGTATAATTTGCTTGTCTATTTCCGACTGCTGCATCTTGTAAGACTTTTAATATTTCACCTGTTTGTTTAACAGTAAATCCATATGTCAATAAGTTTTTTGTTGCAGCAGTTACATCTGAATCATCCATCAATTTTAATTTATTAACATCTTCTATTGTGCTTTTTATCTCTGTCATAGAATTATTAGTAGCTTTTGCAGTTTTTTGCAATGCTTGCATACTGTTTGTATATGATATATATTTTTGAACTCCATCATCTATTGCAGATGTTATTTTTGCCAACGATGCAATAATACTTGCTGACATTGCTATAAAACTAGCATCTAATTGATTATTACTATTTTGTACTTGTTTATTTTTATTTTCTAAATTTTCTAGTTTTTGTTTTGCTGTTTCAAGTCCTTTTTCTAATGCTTCTGTTTTTATTTTTAAATCAATTACTAATTGACCTATTTGTGTTTCGCTTGCCATTCTTTCACTTCCTTTTCGCACAATAAAAACACCAGATTTTAGTCTGATGTTTTATTAGTAATCATATTTTATTTATTCTAATATCCATAACCTATCTTTTAATTTTTCTTCTAAATCTGTTCCGTCAGTATTGTTCATTATCCCTAAATTCCATAAAGTATACCAGTCATTCAATAAAAAGTCTAAATCTATGTTATCTACTGTTGCTATTGTTTCATTTTCTTCATTTTTTATGTTTAATTTTGTAGTTACTGTTGGAATACAAATACATTGATTAATATATGCGCATATAACATTGTTTAAAGAATTTCTATAATCAAAATAAGGACTATCTATTTTTTTTACTACTAAATTAATTTCTAGACTTTGATTTTCTTTATTATAGTTGTAATCTGTTAAATTTCCATATATTGTAGCATTTTTACTTTTCCCTATAAATTCTTCCATTTGAAAATCATAAACTTTTTCATTTATAAATTTTTTATACTCTGTTTTTTCTGTAATATCAAAATCTGTTTCATTGTTAAATTCTTTGTAAATACACACATAATTATCTTTATTAAAAAGTATGTATTTTTGTTCAAAATTTGCTCTCAACATTGCTCCATAACTATTTTGACTATCTACATAAGATTTTACTTCTATAACATTATTAGAATTAACATCTATATTCCACTCTTTCAATTCAGGAAAAACTGCTGTTGACGGAGTTTTTAAACTATCCATGATATCTTTTTTTACTTTTTCATATATTATTTGTTTCATGTTTTTTGTTAGTTTTATTTCTTCTCCTATAAAATTGTATTTGCTTATAGTCTCTGAATTAGTTTCCTTGCTTTTATTTAATATCCAAACTGTTGCTAATGAAATTAAAATTATAATAAGAAATACTACTAATAATTTCCAATTTTTTGTATTTTTTCCATTATTTCCTTTTTCCATATCTTATCCCCTCCTAATAAGAGAATAGCATATCATATATGTCATTTACTGTCAAAATTTGTCGAATCATTAAAAATCTTCTGCACCTACTTCTTCCTCGTCACTATTGCTTACTTTATTTAATTCTGCATATTCTTGCATAATTATAGGGATTTCATCTGGATAATAATCTTCCATAAAAGCTTTTTTACTTATTCCTATTTTTATGCAGATGGCAATTGTCCTTTGAAGCCAATTAGCATTGTAATTTTGCTCAATATTGGCTTCATTTGGTCGAAAAAACTTTCTAATTCATTTATCTTCCAAAATTCTTTAATAACATCTAATACCTCTTTTGGTGTAAGTTGATTTTCTAGTGTATCTCTATCTATTTCCATTAGTTTAGATAAAAAATTAAATGTAAAATCAGGTAATATAATTAATAGTTTTGTAATTAATGTCATAATATTTTCCATTGTAAACATTTCTGATAATTTAAAATCTTGTCCATTGTCAGATAACTCTTTTATAAAGTCCTCTGGCAAATCCTTTAAAGTCTGTAGAGCCTCAAAATATTTGCCACAAGGCTTTTTTTCAATCTCTACACCATGTATTTTTTTTACTTTTGGTAAACTTTTTGTTTCGTTACTTTTTGCCATTTATTTTTTCCTCCTAATAAAAATTCTAGGAGAGTATTTCTACTCTCCTTTTGTTCCTTGGTCTTGTGATTGTTGTGGTGTTGGTATAGTAGGTACTGTATTTAACCAAGTCAAATCAGTTGAACTTGTACTATCTTTATATACTCTAACTTTAGGGTCAGATAATAAAGATCTCTTATAGAATGTTCCACTTATTGTTAATGTAGCAACTTGTGTTCCATTATCTTGTGTTTGTAAGTCTTGTTTTACTTTCTTAAATTTTGCTCTATAATATCTAAACATTCTATAGTTTCCATCTTTTCTTTTTGCTTTAAACGTCATTGCATAGTCTTTGCTTTGATTGTCTGGTCCCCAAGAATATTCTTTTGATTGTTCATCATAATTTCCACCTTCAAGTACTGACATTAATTCTAAATCAGCTTCTGGTATTTCTATTTCAAAATCTTCTCCATCGAATATTTCTTCATCGTCATATATTTCGTCATCTGCATAAATTGGGTCATTTGATGTTTGAATATCTCTTGTTAGTTTTTGAGCATATGGTATGCTTATAGCTTCTCCTACTTTGTAATTTGTTTCTGTATTCTCTAATAATTCAAATACTTTAATTCCACTTAAACCTCTTAATGCTTTTTTTGGCATAATCAACGCCCTCCTTTATAAAATTTCTTCTTTTTCAAAACGCATTGTTTTGTGATATATTTTTGTTTCCTGTTCAAATAAATCCATAGCTAATGTTCTTTCAAATTCTAAATCTTCCATTTTTTCATTTACCTCAATAGCTAATTTAGAACATTTACTTGAACTTTTAGCCCATATATCTACTTGAATAGAAATATTGCTGCTATATTCCTCATCATCTGCTTTACTAGACATTGAATTATCCATTTCATAATAAGAAATAGCAGGCTTTTTATCTAATCCACTCCACTTTTGTGGATAAAAATAAGAAACCTCAACATCTGAGATTTCTTCTAATTTTTTTAATATCTGTGGCTTTAAATTTTTCATTATTTACCACCTAACTTTCTAATATCTTGTTCTATTGATTTAATTACTTCTTGTTCTACTTCTCCTGTATTCTTTGCATGAAGATATGCAGGAGTTAGATATGGTTGTGCTGCTTGACCTTCCCAATCGGCTTTATAGGATATTCCGTTCTGGTCTATCTATATTGCTTTCAGAACCTCTTTGACCTGTTCCAAACTCTACATATGGACCGATATTCCAAATTAGTAAATACTTGTGCTTCTGCTCCTTCTTGTGTTGTTTGCGATTTAGTCTTTATTGAGTTACGAAGATGTCCTGTATCAACAGGTGCTAAATATTTAGCATTTTTTTGTATCTTTTTTGCTCCTCTTTCCAGCCCTTTTCTACAACTTTCTTTTGCATTTCCACCTAGTCCAGCTAGATTTGCAAGTAATTCATCTAATCCTTCTATACTAGCCATTGTTATCACTCACCAAAAGAGTTATATGGCTGTCAGAAGGCACCAAACTTTTTATGGTATATTCTTTATTGTCATATACAAGAATATTGCTTATTTCAGCTTTTGTTTCGTTACATGTAACTATTGCATTAGCTTCTATTTCTTTGCCATACTCTTGTTGAATATATTCTCTTGTAGAAAATTGAAAATTACCTTTAAAACTATCTATTTTATCTAGTTTTCCATTTCCAATCACAGAGCCTTCATCATCTTTTATTGTTCCAGCTGTCCATATTTCTATATCTTTGTCGTAGAATGTATCAGTTATTGCTTGTTTAAATATTTCAGATATTTGCATAATTACCACCTCATATATGCATACATAGATATTTCGTCTTTATTTTTTTCTATGTATTTATCCATATTTATATCATCAGATGTAACAGCTCCAACATCTTTAAAAGATACTGATTGTCCATTATCTGAAACAGAAGAAACAACTTGCTTTCCTTCTCCATATCCATTTTTGTAAAACACTACACAATTCATAGCATACCTAATAACTAAATATTCTAATTCTTGTGGTAAATCTATTCTATTACAAATAGATTTTATTTTATTAGTAATATCATCAATATAACCTTGTATTTCTTTATCTTGATTTTCGTCTTTAATATCAAGTCTTTCTTTTACTATATCTAATAGTTTCATAGTAACCTCCTATTTTTTAGGAGTTTTTGTTTCTTTTTTTGGTTCTGCTTTCTCTTTTTCAATACATCTTTCAATATGTAAAGGTAATATTGGTTCAGAAAATTCATTACCACATTTAGGACATTTCATTTTCCATTCCTCCTAATAAATAAATTAAGGCAGAAAAATCTGCCTTTTACTATCCTAGTACTACTGCTGCTAATGATGGATATAATGGTGCAAATCCATAAATAGTATCAATAGATAGCATATTTTTCTTTGTAGTCATATCATAACCATATACAACTCTTAAGTTTAATCCTTTATAAGAAATTACATAAGAGTCTCTACCATCAACTGGTAATGCTAATGCTCTTGATACAAAAGCAAATGCTAATTTATTAAATACTAAGTTAGCAACATGACCACCAGAAGTTTTATCTATAAATGTTACCTCTGTATCTGTTGCAATTTCTTCTATTACAGATGGATATACTTTTACAGTAACGACACCAGTACTTGCTTTTGCATCTTCTTTAACAACATATTGTTGTCCATTAATTGCAAATATATCACCTTTAACTAATGTTTCTTCTCCACTTCCACCTTTTATTGCTATAGTTTCATCTCCAGCTTCTGCTTTAGCATTTACTTTTGGTGTTGCAACTTTTGTAAATGTTCCAGCTTCATGTACTGCAACTTGTTGAGACATAAAGTTTTCTAGTCCTTGTATTCTACCGATAGAGCCTTCTCTTAATGCTTGTGTACTTCCAGATTTTTCAGCATGTAAAATTGCATCTATTGTAGAGAATTTTACATCTGCATCTGGGTCCCATACAGCATATCTATTTCCCATTGGTGCTTTAGCTTTATTTAATAGTCCTCTAGCATTTGCCATTACTTCTATTGTTGAAGGTGTTGTTCCTGCTGTACCTAATGTTTTATAAACATTTTTGTACATTTCAAGACCTTCTTTGTTGATTTTTTCTGCAATAGCTTCCATCATAGGTGCTAATATTTTTTCATTAAATTCTACTCTATCTAAAGTTAATTCTTTAGATGTGATTTCTACAGATACATCTGCGATATGATCCATAACGACTGGAACACTTTTTTGATTAATTTCTTGAATAGTTACTTTATCTTTAAAATCTTTTGCTTCAAATTGAGCTGGTTTTTCAACTTGAATTGTATCCCCCTCTTTTACGAAATCTTTACTATAATCAGTATGAAATAACTCAGGTACTACTAAGTTATTTACAAGCATTGGTAATGCTTCTCTTGCTATTCTTTGACATGTTAATATTTTGTTTGGCATAATTAATTCCTTCTTTCTTATTTATTATTTTTTTCTTGAAGTGCGAAAAATTCTTCATCTGACAAATTATCTAAATCGTCATCATCATAACTTCCGTCTTCTTCTTTTCTTTTATTTGGATTACCATCACCTAATCCTTTATTTACGCTTTTATCAATTTCAAATAGATATTCATCGCTTTTCTTCAATGCTTCTATTTGGTCGTCAAATCCTAAAAGTTTATCTCCGTCTAACTTAATTTTATCTAAATCAAGATTTGCTTTTACTGATTTAACATTTTTAGCTTTAGCATTATTAATCGCTAAGTCTATTTTGCTTTCTAGTCTTACTTTTTCTATTTCAGCTTTTGAATTGTCTTCAATTTCTTTTTTCTTAGCTTCATAATCAGCTTGACTAATTGAGCCTTTTTTAAAGTTGTTGTACTCGTCCTCAACTTTCTTTTTGTCATCTTCTAGTGTTTTCTTTTCTCCTTTAACTACTTTCAATTCTTCGTTAATTTCGTTAAACTCTCTTGCAGGTTTAAAATATTTTGGTAATTCTTTAGATATCTTTCCTTCTAATTCTTCTACATTTTCTACTCCTGCATTTTTTAATAATTCTTTTAACCATTCCATAATTGGTCCTACCTTTCTAGCTTTTTTATTCTGGTGCTACCAGTACGAAAAGTTGCTTTTTATTTATTCTCACAAGCAAATGAGTAATAAAAATAGACAGTTTAAAGCCATATCTAGGGCATAAAAATAAGAGCTATTTCTAGCTCTTGATTTATAATTTTAAAATATTAATAACTAATTTATATTACACAATCCTCAGAGAGTTTGCCAAAGAATTTTTCTCCATTAAATTCTCGATTTTCTTCTATGCATCTTATATGCTCTTGTAAATATTCTTCTGTATATCCATCTATTGGAATACCTATACTTTTTCCAAACTTTTCATAATATTTTTTATTAACTTCATAATATGTCAATATATTAACCTCCCATCTCTCTAATAATTTCCTCAAAAATCTCATAAGATTTAGGAAAATATTCCTTTATTCTTTTTAAAGATTTTGAATTATTTATTGTAGCATCAAACATTTCAGCAAATGCCTCACTTCCTACTTTGTGTGTTTTCCAATAATTCTTTGTACTATAAGAATGTTGTGTATACCCCCAAGCTTTTCCATTTGTAATTCCATCAAATATATCTGATATATCTTGTTGTTCTAAAATAGACATTGATTGTAAATCTTTTGATATTTTTTGGTAAACTTGCGTTGCATTTATAGATGTAGCTTTTAGTCCTTTGCTTTTTGCTTGTATTCTCATTTCTTTTAAAATATTGTCTATATAATCCCATCCTTCTTTTCGTACCATTTCATCAAGTGTATAACCTATTTTTACTTTTCCACCATCTTTTGCAAATTGTTCTTTAAAGTATTTTTGACTTTCAAACCATTCTGATACATCTATATTTTTCCCTCTGTTTCTGCTAAAAATAGATGATATATGATGTCCAGTTTCATGATATAGAGTTCCATAAGCTTTCTTATATATTTCTTTTCCTTTTTTACCTACAAATTCATCTAATCTATCCTTACTTATTTTATCTATGTCAATATATATACCATTATTATTCCAGCTGTAATGGGCTGTACCTTTATAATGTATATCATTTATATTTACTTTATTTATATAATTATTCCACACATTTTGTATTATCTCTGGGGATTGTTGAATTTTATTTGTTATATTTTTAGAATGTTCTTTTCCTAATAATTTTTCTAATGAATTTGCTCTTAATTCTTTTTTTGGTTGTTCTTTAATTATACCACCATTATCATTATTTGTCATATATTTTTCTTTCCATTCATTATAATTCATATTTTGTGGTACAAATATAGTATTTCCATTTTCATCTTTTGCTCTTCTTTGTAATCCTTCTGTTATATCATCATCAAATACTGCTACTGTTGTACAACGGTCGTTCGGGTGTATAGGTGGATAATTTTTACCGTGGTTGTCTATCTTTTACATTAAACTCTTTGTTATCTAGTTTTGCACAATGTTTACAGGTAACATTATCTAACGTTGCTATAAACCTATATTTTTTGATGTCTAATTCTTCATATGATAACATTGCTGATTCGTTTGCAAAATGATTTACTTCGGTTCTTACTAATGTAGTAGCATTAAATAGCCCTACATTCATATACTCAGATAATTCTTTGCTTATCTTTACTATTGATTTTCCTGACATTGTATCTGCTGTAAAATTAGTTCTTAAATAATTACCTAGCTTCTCACTATTGTTCCATATTCTTTTCGAAAAATTAGATGCACCAACTAATGGGTTTGGTACCCAATTTTCATTTAGCATTAGACTTATTGTTCTGTTATCTATTTGAGAAAAGCTAAAGCCTAATCCCGTAGCTTTTTGAACATTATATATATTGTGGTAATATCCTTCTTTTATCGTATCTACATATCTAATCTCTGTTATTTGTTGTTCTATATCTGCTAACTTTTTTAATTCTAAATCTATACTTTCTTGCAACTGTTCATATCTTGATATACGAAAAGAATAAGCAGATGCGTTATATTTCAATAACATTTTCTGCTTAATTTCTTCATTTTTTATATTATTATTTATTGTAGTTAAAAAATTTCTTCTATATGTATCTGTTTCTTTTTTGTTTAGTAATTGATTTAATGCTTTTTTATCAAGTACATCTGATTTACTATAATTTTTATATATTCTACTAATTTCTTTATTTATGTTTTTAGTAGCTTGCTCATATGATTGTATTAAACTTTTTATAGTATTTTCAGTACCTTTTTCTAGTCTTTTCATTAGCTCTGTTTGTCTTTTTTCCCAATAATCCAGTGGTTTTCTAGCCATTTAAACCACCTCTATTCTTGATTACCTTCATTGTTGTGATTATCTTCAAATCCTCCTGCATTATTAAATATTTCTTGTTGCATTTTTAGTTTTTCTTTTTGTTCTTCCTTTATTCTTTGTAATTCCATATCGACATCATCGCACAAAGGATGTTTTTCAAGTTTTGTTTTTGTGCTTAGTATAGTATCATTATTTAAAGTTGTTATCTTTTCATTTTCATTAAATATTCTGGACTTATTAAATTCTATTTTAAAATCAAATTCATTTATTTCTTGTGGTATTTTGCCTTGCATTTTTAAATCTTGTAATACATACCACAAAACTTCATGTATAGCACTTGTAAGTCCTCCTATGCAGTCATCTGCTTTCATGTCTAAATCTGTATATAAAAATTCTAATGAAACACCACTTGGGGCTTGTCCAATTAAATCTTTATTACTTGTATCTACTGCTCTACCAAACTCATATATAAGTTCTTTTAATCCTTTTAGTAATGCTTGCCTTGCTTCGTATGGAATTGGCAATAATTTAGCATCTATTTTCCCTGTTGTGTCATTTGTTCTTGCTACTCCATTAACCTTTAAATTTTCTATTAATGCTAGTAAGTTTTCTGCCCCATACCCATTTATTAACCATATAATTTCCTTTAAATCCTCTACTGTATTTACAAAATTGCTATTTATCAAATCGTAGGCATCTATTAATGGTTTTATAGGTTCTAAGTCTGTCATTTTTTCTTCATTATTTTCTATTTCAATAAATGGTACTTTACCCCAGCTGTGTTTTTCTACTCCTTTTAGATTATTTAGAGCATTATCGTATATTTCTCTATACCAATGGCATTCTGGTCTTTCTCTAGTAACATCTTCTAAATATACTGTTGTATCTCCAACTTTAGTTTCAATAAAATACCTTACTTCTTTTTCATCCCAATATTCAACGTATATTCTATCTTCTGGTTTATCTCCAGTTAAATCTTGTATTGTATAGAAATGTATAAAACCAATTAAATATGTCTGTGTTTCGTTATCATAAATTGGAATGCATTCTTCTGATGGATATTTTTCAAATACTAGCTTTCCATTTCTGTAATTAGGATGTAGCCATGCTCTACCTTTATTACTTGCTTCTTTTACTCTATTCTTTATAAGTTTTTCAAAGTTAGCTCCTAATATATTCCATACCATATTAGTTATTTTCTTTTCAGCGTTTTTAGTTTTTTCCTCTTTTTTTCCTTTAATAGGGGTATTATATGTTATAGTTATTGGTTTTCCACATACATATATCTTCTTTTGATTTACTTGTTTCCAATAAAAACCATGAGGTATATGCTCATCAGATTTATTTTCATTTGTTATTTTCTTTTTGTTTCCTGTTTTTTGGTCAAAAACTGTATAACTATTTAAATCTTTTTTTAATATATCATTTTTATCTCTAAAATATCTTTCACCCTCTAGCATTTTTCTTTTTACATCTGACATATTAAATTGAGTTATTAGTTCTTTGATTATTTTACTTTCTATCGCCATCTAACTGCCTCCTAATTTCTTAAATATAAATCATCGCTACCATATCTTAGTGCATCTATATAATGATTGTTTTTATCTTCTGGTATGTTTAATGGATTGTCCTGTTTATCTGTTTTCCATCTATATAATCCTAATTCATTTATTAATCCTTTACATTTAGGGTCAACTATTATTTCAAACCCTTTTAGCCATTTAATTCCATGTAACACACTATCAGGTCCTTTCTGTGCTGGTATTGCATTTATTCCTAAATTATTTAATTCTGCTATACTTTTAGGTTCTGCTGCATCAGCCTTAATTAACGCATATGGTTCTATTCTTCTTTTTAATTCATTTGCTAACATTTCATTTGTTAATTCTGTAGCCCCAAATTCATCAAAAACTACAATTCTTTTAGCTTTTAAATCTACATTGAACTGCAAAAAAGCAGAAGGGTCTGAACTGTATCCAAAGTCCAAACCTCTTCTGATTAATTCAAATGTATTTTTATATTTTTCTGTATCTTCTATATGCCAATTTCTAAATATTAAACCTTTGCTTACACCAGGCATTCCTAATCCTGATGTTTTGTAATCTTCATAATCTTCTTTTTTCTTTTTTTCATATCTAGCATAGTCTTTAACATCCAAAAATTCATTTAGTTTATAATTTGTTATCATTAATAGTTGACTTACTTTCTCTTTTACCATTTTGCCTTGATATTCAAATTCTTGTTCGTCTTCAACTATTAGTTCTTGTTTACCTTTTTCTGTTAGTGTCTGTTCATTTGGGGTTAATTTACTCGTTAGTTCCTTTACAATGAAATGTTGCTCATTCCAAGGATTAAAACTTGCAACAGTTTGATTAAAATATCCCTCTGGCATTTTACCTCTTATAGACATTTTTACTTTATCATAAGTATCTTTTTTATCTATTTCAAATGCTTCTTCAAACCAACCCCAACATAAAACTAAATTAGGATCATCTATTGTTATTGAAGCTAGTTTTTCCCAGTCATCTAATCCTCTAAAAAATATCTTTTGTCCTGTGTATTTATTAACTGCTAATAGTGGATTTGTTGTAAATTTCCATTCGTCATAAACTTTTAATTTTTTAGCTGCCCAAACCAAATCTGCATATACGCTATCTTTTATAGTAAGTGCCGTATCTCTCATTGCCAATAAACAAGCTCTTGGATATTGTTTTAATAGTTTCATCCATCTTAATGCTATAGTTTTTGATTTTTTACTACCTTTTGAACCCATTATTATAACTTCATCACCTTTGAAGTTCCAAAATGTAGCATATCCTTTGCCAGTTAATTCTTGTAAACTTATTCTTTCTTTATTCATTTACATCATCTACTAATTCTACTTGTACTGCATTTTTCATATTGACATTTATGTCGTTGAATATTCCTAAATGTTTTCCTAATAATTCAAGAGCCTTAACTTTATCACATGAATCTACTTGTATTCCAAATTTACCTTCTTTTATCCCAGATAATGCTTTTTTCTGTTCTTCTGTCAATTCATCTGTAGGAGTAAACTCTATTCCAGTATATTCTTCTTCCTTGTAATCAACTATATCTTCTCCGTCAAATACTGGTACATTTCTTTTCATTTTCTTCAATTTTGCATAATCACTTGCCTTTGAAAAAGCTATTGCTGCTAACTCTTTTATTACCATATCTTGTGTAACTTCTGTTCTTTTTTCTATTTCTTTTTGCTTTTTAGATATGTATTCTTGAACCTTAGTATTTCTTAGTAATTTGCTACCATTCACATTAGCTGTTTCATCTTTTTTGCACCTTGAATAAGCAACCTTATATGCTCTTGTTGCATTAAGGTCTATTAAATATTCATCACAAAATCTTTTTTGTGCATCTGTCATATAAGATTACCTCTCTTTCTATTTATTTGAAATACTTATCTACTATATTTCTTATAATATCGTGTGAATTTGATATTATATCTACTACATCTTCTTCATTGTAGTTTCTATCTTGATGTGTTATATATGTAATTATGTAACAATGCCCTAATTCATGTAATAAGGTGCTTCTTTTCCTATCTGGGCATAAATCTTTATCCAAAAATATTGTTTGTATATCTGCATATGTTAATCCATAATACTTACCATTCAAGTCTGGATTTTCATAATGTTTTTTTAGTTCTTCTTTCATCTGTTCTTGTGATAATTCTTTTATATACCATGTTTTATTATTTATCTTAAATTTCATTTAATCAAGCACCTCTCTTTAACCCTATAAGGACATCTTACTATCTGCTTATCTAGGTTTATAACTTCTAAAAAAGAACATTTTTGGCACTGTTCCGGTAATTGTACATTTATTAACTTTCTTTTCCATTTATCTTCTCTTTCTTCTTGTGTTTCTATCATTTCTATTGTCCTCTTACAATCTTCCAAACTACAATTTTTACATCTTTTATTTGTAGCTGGACATACTTTATTATCTATTAAACATTGTTCCATATTTTATTCCTCTTCTGTACATGTTAATTTACCATCTACTTGTCTTATTATTTTACAGTCTATATTCTTTGTACATTTGCTACAGTTTTCTTTTTTGAATTGTTCTAGTTCTTTATTCATACAAAACACCTTCTTTTTTAAAATAATCTATCCATTATCCAACTAATTAACCCTATAATTGGTATTGCTACAAGTGATAACAAACTAGCTATTGCAAACAACGCTAAAAAACCAGCAAATAAAATCACTGGACTTAATATAATTATTAATAATATTGTAATTATTGTTGATATTCTTTTCCTCTTTTCTTTTTGGCGACACAGGTAGGATTCGAACCTACGGTACTTTTTAGTACTCTTGTTTAGTAGACAAGTGCATTAAGCCATCTCTGCCACTGTGCCATATATTTTAGAACTCGCTAGGAAAGTTCTGTGGCAAATTTACTAATGAAAGGAGGTCTATTATACTCAGCTAAATATAACAACCTTTTTATATTATCAGTTACCTAGCATACTGGTAATAACTAATTTAACCTAATTTTATGCATTTATTTTCAAATTTCTTATATGCATCAAAGTACAATTCTTTTTTATCTCCGTTGTATGTTAATTCATAATACATACCGTCAAATAATGTTGTACTTAATAATGCTTTATGATTTTGTAATGTTTTGCAGTACCATACATCAAATACATCAAATTCTGGAATATTATCACTTTTGTCTAAATGTTCCATTGCATATTGTTTTACTATTTCTTTGCATTTTTCTATAAATTCTTTACTTCCCATTTTTATTCTTCCTTTCATAATATAATAAAAAGAATAGACATTTAAAACATCTATTCTTCTATACACAAACCTTGTTTCTTTGTAGTAAACACTTACCGTAGTTATGGGCTTGTCCATTTCTGAACAACTACTTTTTAACTTACTAACATTTTATCATCTTTTAACCGTACAAAACGTACATTTTTAATTTTTTTCTAAATATCTTTTTAACTTTATTCTTGCTTTTTCTTCTGAGTTGTAATTCATTAAAAACATTATCTGTAACCACGTCTTGTTATCATTATATCTGTATCTTATTATATCCCTTAATTCTGCATTTTCTACATAATTTAATTCATACTCTAGTTGTAATCTCATCTTATCAAGTCTATATGTTTTGTTTTTAATCATTTTTTTATATTTTCTTTTTAGCCCTGCATTTTTTGGCATTTCTACACCGTTCTATTACACAATTATGTTTTATGTATGGATAACTTTTACTACTTCCCTGTACACTATCTTTTATTACTGTACATTCTTTGTTTTCTATCCTTTTTAGCCTATGTTTTAGTCTTTCTAGCTCATTATTTGTATTTTCTATTTTATCTAAAAACTCTTTTGTCATAAGTGCCTCCTTTTTATATCTTCTCTTATTAATTCCTCTTTTAAATTGTCTAGAATCTTATATGCTTCATTTACTTTTGTTTGATTATATTTTCTTTGCTCTAAACTTATAAAATTTATATCTTCTAATTTGTTCATAGCTTTTACTACTATATTGTATACATGATTAGTCGTCATTTGTTTATCCTTTCAAATACTTATATATTACTCTTTCTACATAAGCTAATGCTTCATAATTGCTTATGTATCTTCCACTGTGCCTGTGTCTTACTGTACTTCTTATTATCCTTATTTCTTGATTATATTGTCTTTTATACATTGTTGCTAATTGATTTTTACTTAAACCTTGTTTCCATTTTGTTATTATTTCTTTATCTTGCATACTACACCTCTTTAAAATGTAGTATGCTCCTTTATTTATTTAATAATTCTTTTGCTTTATCTTCAAAATATTGTTTTACTTCTTCTTTATCTTTAAAATATCTGTTACATTCTATTTGAGAGCTATCTATATCTTCTGCCATTAAATCTATTATTTTATCTTTTTCTTCTAGCATAGATAAAACTATTTCTATTGCATCTTGATATTTGTTTCTTTCTTCATTTTCAACTAATCCTGTGCTATATACATCATCAAGTAAATAATCTAATTTTTTTAGTCTTTCTATTGCTTGTTCTTTTGTCATATGTTAATCCTCCTTTTTATAATTCTTCTTTAACTTTTTTATTGCCATTTCTATTAGTTGTAATTCAGTTTTTATTTCTTCATTTTGAGTCCAACCTAAATTTATGCATTCTAATTTTGTTTTTTGCCATTTTAATAAGCCTAACATATATTCTTTTACTAATTCATCCATCCTAATTCCTCTACTTTCTTATTTATTGCTTGTAGTAATTTCATATCGCAATATTGTTCAAATAACTTAAATTTAAATCTAGCATCTGATGTATTATAAAATACACATAAATATATTCTCATGTCTGCACAATTGGTCTTATATATTACTGTTCTATTTTCATCTTTGTCAATTTTATACCCTAACTTTTCAAACATCTCATCAGCACACATTTTATTTTTGCTCCTCTCTATTTAATTTTTCTTGTTCTTGTATAAATTCTTTCCAAAACAAATTATCTTCATTTTGTTCTACTAACTTTCTTCCACACATAGGGCAATAATTTATTTTTATATTGATACTAGTATCCCATCCATTTTTATCCACTCCTCTTACTATTAATCTATTAGGATAATGTATACCTACTCCTAGTGCTTCTTTAACTTTAATACTTATGTTTTTTTCACAATATTTACACATTTTATTTTCTCCCTTCTAGTAGTTCTTCTAACTCTAATATTCTTTCATTAATTGCTTTTATTCTGTCTATATCTTTTACTTTATTACAAGTTTTTAGCATGTTTTTATATTCTTCTATCTTGTCTTTTACTTTTTGAAATGTTTTATTTATTAAATCAAATTGCTTGTCTTTTTCTTCTTGATATGCTCTAATCCAATCTTCTTTTTCTTTATTGACCACATTTACTGCTTTCTTATATTCTTCATTCTCTTTTTGTAGTTTTTCTATATTTTCTACTAGTAACCTTTTACCATATTGAGTTAATTTATCTTGATATAATAAACTTATTAACTCTTCTAATTTTTCACTCATAATTTACTCCTTTCCTAATAGTTCTTTTAAAATATCTCTGGCAAATATTATCTCGCTATCATTTTCTTTTAGTTCTCTATCTTCTAGCCATTGTTTTTGCTGATTATCTAAATATTCCATCTTATCCTTTACTTTTTGAATTGGAATATATAACTTATTTACTAATTCTTGAGATAAACAATTTTGTCTAATCCATTCATATTTTGATTTTTCTTTTTCTAAATTTAATTCATTATCTAATCTAATCATGTCTTCAGCATATGCTTCACTTTCTCTTTTTATTGCATTGTTTTTTATTTTTAATTCTTCATTCTCTTTTAATACTCTTTATCTTTTTTTATATCTTCTTCTATACTATTTTCCACTACTCGTCCTCCTTGATATCTTCAATTTCAATATTCAATAAGTATTTCCATAGTTTCTTTTGTAACCAATTAAATTTTGTAGAAACCTCTATTTTTACATCTGTTCCACCTAATCTCTCATTTCCTATTTTTATAATTAATTTTCCTCGTTTTCTCAAAGATATCGTTCCATAATCTATATCAGTTGATATTTCTATACTATTTTCTTTCACTTAATCAGCTCCCTAATTCTCTTATTTAATATCTTGCTTTCTCTTATCATGTCTTGTTCTATTTCACTTTCTATATATTTTTTAGTGTCCCAGTTATCTTCTTCTACTAATTGCATTTTTTCTAAACTATCTAATATATCAATTAACCATTCTTCTGTTACCATTCTATCTTTTAGCTTTAATGCATACACTTGTCTTTGAATATTCCATAACATATATCTTTTTCCTATTACTTTTAATGCTTCATCATTTTCTTTCACTTAAAACACCTCCTATTTTGAGCATATATTTAATAATGCTTCTTGATATGCTTCTATTTTCTTTTTTAACTTATAATTTTCTTTTTGCAAGTTGTAATATTCTTCTTTATAGTCTAAATCAACGACCTTGTTTTTATCTATTAACTCTCTTATTTGTGTTTGTTGCTTATCTATCGTTTCTTTCATATGTTCAAAATCACATTCTTTTTGTAATTTATCTATATCCCCTGGCGTCATCATTTTACCCACCCCAATTCTTGACATTTTTTAATTATTGCTTGTAATTCTTGTATATTTATAGCTTTCCAATATGCAAAATCAAAGTTTTTTATGAAATCTTTAGTTTCCTTATCCATAACTATATAGTCATTATCATGTGGCTTTCTGTATTTTATAAATCTTTCATCATCTCTAACTTTTTCATATCCTAAATCATTAAAAATCTCATCTGCTGTTTTTTCTTTCATTATGTATTACTCCTCTCTCAATTAATTGTTTCGCCTATGTAATCAGCATAAACATAACCTTTTCTTCTTGCATTTTTGCAAAAAGCATTTATTCCGTCTGTTTCAATTATACTTAAATAGTATTCTATTAATTTTTGAGTTTCTGAATGAAATATTCTTTCTTTTTTACATTTATTATAATATTTTAATGGTTCACTATATGGCTTGTTATAATCTACATTTTGCTTTGAATATACTATTCCAGCCCCTAACCAATCACATATCATCTCAATTACATAATCATACGGAATTTTACAAGGTGTATTCTTATAAGTTCCTATATTGTCAATCCAATATTCCCAATGATGTGGGTTATGTCCCTTATGGTGTTGCCATGCTAGACTATATCCTTTTTCTTTCTTTTCTGCATCAATTGGACTACTTGTTCCTTGAAAATATTTTGCACTGCTAAAAAATTCAGTTATTCCATACTTGCTCAAATCATGCATTAATCCTCTTCTATATTTCCCACATTTAAAGCAAAATTTCATAACATAAAATTTGTGCTTTGTTATGGTTTTAAAATGTTTTATATATTTTTCTATATTACTCATATCTTATTTACTCCTCTCCAATTATTCCTTCAATAATCAGTTTCGATTTACATACATATTCAATTGTCCAATAACTAATTCTATCTCCTATATGTAAATTTTCTCTCGTTTTTATATAAGATGTTGAAGCACATTTTATTTCTAATACTCCATTTTCATATACAATTCCATAAAATGAACCTGCTCCATCATGTCCTTTACAATAAACAATACTACCATGTTGTAACACTGGTTTTTCTATTTTCTTTTTATCTTTTTTACTATATTGCTCAATAATATTTGTTCTTCCTTCTTCAACATATTCCATATCTTATTTACTCCTCTCAACTAAATATTCACATGTTACCATTCCATTTAATATTAATTCGCACATAAAATCTTGTGCTGTTCTTCTATCACTGTATCTACAATTAGCATTTTTGTGTATTCGTGGGTCTGTATCTTCCCATTTATCAATATCTATCATTACAGGACTTAAAAATATGCATTGTATTCCTCTTGAAAAGCATAGATAATAACAACTATCATAAGGCTTTTTACATTTTTTAAATCCAATTTTTTCAAATTCTTTCATATCTACTATTGGTACTAGCATATCTTATTTACTCCTTTGCTCCTAAATTTTCTCTAAAATCTTTTTCATTTAACTTTTCTTCTGATAAAGTTCTTACTAATATCTCTTCCAACACTAAATTTTTATAATCACCATTATTGTTAAAATAATGTTGTAATGCTGTTTTTTTACTTTTATATAATCTTGCAAACCTTATTTCTTTTTTAAACTCAGTTCTACCATATGTAGCATATAATCCTTCTTCATTTTTTATTGCATATACTATCTGTTCCATACCATTACTCCTTTACTACTAAATCTATTTCTTTCCACATTTCAAATAAATATTGTTTAGCTTTTTGTAAATGTTCATTTATTTCTTTCAAATCTTTTTCTGTAATATTGTATATTACAACGTGCCATAATTCTCTTCCGTGTCTTTGTAAAGCATGATGTAATTTTAAAGTATAACTATCTAATTTATTACCCAAATCGTCTTCTTTCTGCTCTAAATCAAATCTAAATAATAAATTACAATCAAAATCATAGTCTAAACCACACTTCTCTTTAAATTCTTCCCACGAATTACATTCTAAAGTTCTTTTAGTCTCCCAGCATTCGCAATAATAACTATGATTTGTTTCTTCTAGTTTTAACATATCTATTCTCCTCCTAATTAAACCAACCAAATATTGTTGGTGTACTTTGTCCTGCTACTGCTATTGCCCACTCATTATTCCACTCTAAATCAATTATATATTTACAAATATGTGCTAATTTATTTTTGTTTTTTGTTTTAAATGTTATAAATAATATCTTGTTTTTAGCTTTATATTTCTTAATATATTTTTCTATTTCTTTTAATGTAGTGTCTCCATCTATGGATTGCTCCATGTTACTTAAAAATTCTTCAAGTTCTTCATATTGTTTTTTATTAAGACTATGTACTAATTCATAAAGATGATTAAAGTATTCGTAAAATTCTTTTTCAGTTTCCATCTTCTCCTCCTACTCTTTGTCTATTAACTCCCAAAATTCTTTTGCTCCATAATCGTCTACAAGTATTTTTCTTAAATCCTCTAAACTTATTTCATCTACTGTTATATTATGTTGTTGGCAAAATCTCTCTGTCCCCATTTGACATGCTCCTGTTATTGCTCTATATTGTGCTTTATTTACTTTTCCTGTTTTCTTTATTTCTTTTACTATTTCAGAATTATCTGTATCTCTTAATTTCTTAAATGTTAAATCTGCCATCGCTTCCTTTAACGTCTTTCCATGTGCTGACAATTCATCTTCTACTACACAATACCCTAATGGAGTCTTATATATTGTTATATTTTCTACTTTTTTTACTGACTTTACATTTCCCCATAAGATACCATCAAAATATATGTATTTTAACTCTTTATTGTAACCCTTTAATAATTGTTTAATATTTGTTACATCATCGCTAACTCCATATAAACTCCCTCCTACTGTTAAGTTATCAGGTAATTCTGTTATGTTTGTGTTGCTTAGGTCTAAACATCCTCCTACTGTTAAGTTATCAGGTAATTCTGTTATGTTTGTGTATCTTAGGTCTAACCACCCTCCTACTGTTAAGTTATCAGGTAACTCTGTTATGTTTGTGTTGCTTAGGTCTAACCACCCTCCTACTGTTAAGTTATCAGGTAATTCTGTTATGTTTGTGTATCTTAGGTCTAAACATCCTCCTACTGTTAAGTTATCAGGTAATTCTGTTATGTTTGTGTATCTTAGGTCTAACCACCCTCCTACTGTTAAGTTATCAGGTAACTCTGTTATGTTTGTGTATCTTAGGTCTAACCACCCTCCTACTGTTAAGTTATCAGGTAACTCTGTTATGTTTGTGTTGCTTAGGTCTAACCACCCTCCTACTGTTAAGTTATCAGGTAACTCTGTTATGTTTGTGTATCTTAGGTCTAACCACCCTCCTACTGTTACTTTTCCGTCCTTCACAAAAACTTCATTATTCTTATTCCATTTCTTTAAAAACTCTTTTATTTCTTTTATTTTATCTTCCATCTTATTTTTCTCCCCTCTCGTTTATAATTTCTTTTAAATCTATTATTTCTATAGATTGCTCTGTTAACTTTTTATCTTTATCTTGTAATTTCTTTGTTACTCCTGCAAATGTAAATATGAACATTACTAGAGCTATTATTATTAATATTGTTATCCCTACTAGATACTTATATAGTTTTTTATATTCTTCTTTCCAATTATTCAATTTAATTTTCCCCCTACTTAATTATTCTTAATTCCAAATCTGGATAAACTTTTTCAAATATTTTATGTTTTATTTTAAATACATCTGTCTGCATTCCTTTTACATCTTCAACTATTGTTTTACCGTTTTCTATGTACTTAAAGTCTGCTATATACTCAATTTTTCTGAAAGTTCTTCCGTTTTTCTTAAAACCATCTTGTAGCAAAAATCGTAGTTGTAATTCTAAGTTGCTTATTTTCCCTGCTTTTAGTAATAGTTTTAATTCTTTATATCTATTTCCTTCTTTCTTGCTATCAAATTCTTCTCCATCTACTATTACTTTTTTATTTCTGTATTTGTTCACTTTTCTTTAGCTCCTTTTCTATGTAATTTTCACATCTCCAAACTCCGTTTGAAGTTTTCTAATTCAAGCCTGTTACAGCCTCTACATTTTACACATTTACCGTTCTAACGGTGGATAATTATATTTCATAGGCTAGTCCTCTGGCATTCTATAGACTGCATTTTTTTGTCCTACTGCTTCACATCTATTAAATTTATACATATCTATTATTTCTTGTAATATTTCTTTTGCTCTTTCCTCTGTTTTGTATTCTCCTAAAAATGCACAAATCATATTATCGCTAGATTTTTCTGCTTTGATGCAAAAACAATTAGGTTCTGTTACAAATTCTTCATTTGACCAATTATCTACATATAATCTAAATATTTCATCAAAATTAAATATTTCCATCTTATCTTGGCTTACTATTATCATAACTACCTCCTAATTTTTTTCTATTAATCTATAAGCTGTTACATTTCTTTGAGTTTCTTCATCAAATTTCTTTCCATCTTCTTCTATCAAGTGATACTTATCTCTTAATTCATTTAATCTTGGTTGTATATCTTGTCTTTTCCAACTCTTATTTATTCTCTTTGCTATTTCATTAGCTGTTAGCGTTTCTCCTGTACTTAATATTGCGAGTACTCTTGTATATAAGATTGGTCTTACTTCTTCTGTTTTTTCATTACTTTCATGTCTTGTTTGCATTGTTAATATACTCATTTGTTTATCACTTCCTTACTTAAATTTCTTATCCATATCTACACTCATCAAATCATAAAATAAGTTGTCTTGTTCTTCTTGTGTTAGTAAAGCATAATCTGAACATTCTTTACATTTTGATATGATTCTTGTTTTTTTAGTAAAATCTTTTTCGATTTGCTCTTTATATTTATTAAATAAAGTAATATAAATTTCTTTACATTCTTGTTTGTGTTCGCTTGTTGTTCGTTTGTTGTTTAATTCGCTGTTCATTTCTTCTTTTTTAATTTGGTAATCTTCCCATTTTTCAACAGTTACAATTGAAAATTTGTTGTTCGGTTTGATGTTTAGCATTTTTAGCTCTTTTAGCACATTTATATACCTATAAACCATGCTCTCCGACATCTGTAACTCTTGGCTTGCCTTCTTTCTACCGAAATACAAATTGTCCTTTTTCTAATAAAACGCTTTGTTGTCCAACTAATTGCGTTCTTTCTATATGTGTTGCTTTTACTAAACACCAAATCCAAACTTTTAATGCCTTTTCATTTTCCCAAATGGGAGACTTTAATATTTTTCTATATAACTTTATCCATGTTTCATCTTCCAAGTATCTCTCCCACCTTCTTAGTAAAATATAAGGGATAAAACTTATGTCTTACCCCTCAGTTGTTTGCTTTTCCATATTCTTTAATAAATTCTTCTTTTGTTTTGTTGTAATATTTGCACCAAGCTTTTTGTGCTATTCTTTTTAATTGCCTGTTTAATTTATCTCCGTTTTTGCCATGTACTCCATTCGTCCCACGATGGTCTTTTCTCATCAAAAATACTATCAAGCCATCATTTATACTCTTTTGTCTGTAAGCCTTTGAAAAATAAACCTCATGTCTTTCGCAATATATTTCTGTTCTTTTTGTACTGTACAATTTGCTTTTTGGCATAATACAAAATTCTTCTTCTCTTTTTTGTGCATTTCTTTTTGATTTTTTCTGTATTTTTTTTGGATAAGGATTAAAACTATTACTTAAATCTGTTACTATCATTTCTTATCCCATTCTTTCAATAAACTATCTATTTCTGCTTGTGGTTTTGTTTCTATTCCATAAACTTTACAATCTTGTACTACTCCGTCTATAAGTCTTGCCATTTGCTTACTATTAAACGAACTTGAGCCATAGTAAGCATTAATTATTTTAAACTCTGTACCCCCTATGTATGTTGTATCTGCTATTTCACAAAACCAAGCTATCCCTTGTGATGTCCACATTTTTTCAAAAGTTTTTATATTTTCTGTTTCTATCTTAAATCTTCTAAATATTCCTAATTCTTTAACTCTTCTTTTATATTCTTCAATTGTTTCCATTTCTGCTAAATCGCATAACTCTTGCAAAAGTTTCCAAAAATAATTATTTGCACTAGTTGTTCTTTTCTTTATGTACCTCTTTGCTTCTATTTTTAGTTTTAAGCCTTTTAATTGCTCTATGTCTGATAACTTGTCTTTATCATTAATTAAAAAGCTTATTTTTGGTTTTCCTGTGTTGTAATCTATATTTATTTCTTCTAATGTTCCGTGTTGTTTGCATATGTACCACCTACTTATCTTCTTTTGCTAATTTACTACTGCTCTTTAATGCATTTTCTATTGAAGAATAGTCTTTTACTTCCAATATCTTTGGTAGATTTCCTATTCTAGATTTTTTTACAATTGCTTTTGTTTCTTCTCCAGTCTTCTCTAATTGAATTACTATATCCATTAAATATTCCACTATATCTAGTGCGTCATATGTAAGTCCTACTGGTTGCATTTTTCCATCCTTGGTATCCCACATATTTTTTGCTCTAGCTACTAATATTAAATTCATAGGAACATCTTTTAATTGATTTAATACTGTTCTTGCCATTTCTCTACGATATGCATACCATTTTGTTTTTTGTAGTTGATTTAAGTCTCCTACTTTTTTACCTATCATTTGTTCATATTTTTTTGCACTTACATCTTCTATACAATCTAGTAAATCTGTAACTGGGTCTACTATTAATGTTTTTCTGTCAGGATATTCTCCTTTTAAAATTTCTTCTATTAAATTTACTGTTAATGTTGCAGAATTACTTGCTCTACTATCTGTTTTATCTACTTCTGCTTTGTAAAAATCAAATTGCTCTGCATATAGTCTTGTACTACCTTCTAAATCTATTACTATTGGATTTGGAGCAGATAAAGCAAATCTACTTTTACCACTTCCACTCTCTCCCCAAACCATAATTTTTAGATTAACATCATCTAATGTTGCTTTTTTTGCTAACATTTTAATTACCTCCATAATAATTATTTTTGTTATCTTTTAAATCTAAATAATCCATTATTTATCCTCCAGCCTTCTTTTAAATTCGTTGGTAAGTTCTTTATCTTCGATGTATATATTTGCTTTCTTTTTATCTAAGATTGCTCTTTCATACACTAATTGTTCAAATGTAAAAGATTTAATTTTTTCTGAATATTTATTCTCTTCCATTTTCTTCCCTCCATTTATCATCGTAATAGCATTCTTCTGCTATTAATTCGAATATATTTCCTTCTTCATCGTTTTCTATGTAATCTTCCATAATTCTCCTTTGACATATCTATTTTTTTGTGTTATATTAAAAATAGATATGAATTTATATATGTTCTTATTTTGAGTTAGTTTAAAGATTGGTAGTCGTGAACTAACTCTTTAATTTTTTCTATAAAAACTTTTTCATTACTATATTTGTTTGAGTCAACTATTTTTTCAAGTTTATTAATTAATATATTTTTTTCCTCAAGTTCAAATCTTAGTTCTTTATTTTCTTCGTTTAATACTTCTGCTTGTTTTTCCATATCACTAATTAAGATATCTCTGTTATGTATCATTGATTTTTGATTTAATATCTTTCTATCTTTTTTAGTTAACATCTCTCTTTCCTCCTTTCTAATAAATACTGTTTTGGCAAAATGCCCATACTGAAAACGCTACTGTTGCTATGTATAAACTGCTATATACTACTGCTCGTCCTATTCTCATGTAAACTTTGTTTTTGTCTATTCTAAAATTCTTCCAACTTCTCTTCATTTGTTTCCACCTTCTTTCTAAACTTTTATTTGATTCGATATATTCTGTATTGTTCTTATGTACGATTTTAATTCTTCATTTTCTCTAATCAATTTTTCCATTGTTTCATCAATTTTTTCGCTTTTTGAAACCTTAATTTTATATTTATTTTTTCCCGTTTTTTCGTACTCTACTTTTCCACTGCTTATCAATCTTAATGCAGTTTCGTATCCTATATGGTTTCGTTTCATGAATTGATTTAGACTAATCCATTCTTGTTCCATTTTTGCCCTCCTTTTTTGTTCAGTTTTACTGTACTTTAAAGTTAAAAAATTTTGAACCTGGAGCCTTTAAAATTTTGGATATGCTATTAATGTGAGAAATTTTAGGTTCAGCAATTCCATTTTCAATATTATAATAAGTTGCTGGACTTTTAAATCCCATAAATTTAGACATATCTCTAATTGAAAACCCTTTGTTTTCTCTTGTTTTTCTTAATTCTTCTGTATTTACAAATTTACTATATTTATTTTGCATTTGTTCATCTCCCTTCTGTTCATTTTTGTTGAACCTATTATATACAGTATTACTGAACTTGTCAATACTTTTTTTAAAAAAAGTTTTAAATAACTGTACAAGCATTGAAACTCTAAGAAAAAAAAATTACAAGTGTTTACTTATTTTGAACATTGTGTTATAATGTTTATAGATATTGAACGGAGTGTTGTATATATGGAAAATGAAAATAATATAAAAATTAAAATTGGAACAAGAATAAAGTCTTTACGTACCGAATTAGGACTTACTCAAGAACAACTTGCAAATAAATTAGCTACTGTAAAAGGAAAAAGTAGCATTGCTAATTACGAAAACGGTTCAAACTTACCAAGTGACGAAGTAAAATTAAAAATGTGTGAAATTTTTAATTGTTCATTAGATTATTTAATGTGTAAATCTGATATCAAAAATTACGACAAAGATGAACAAGAATTTAAATTTGCATATCATAAAGAAATGGAAGGACTTACAGACGAAGAAATTGCAGATGCATTAAGATTTTACAAAGAAATGAAAAAGAAATATAGCAAATGATTTTAGTGGAGGCTAAAATGGAATTAAATAAATTGTATGATATTGCAACTAAAGAAAATATAGATGTAATTGATTTTAAAATGAAAAATAAAGCAATTATTGGGTGCATAGGCGATAATTATACCATTGGAATTAATTATTCGATTATAGACAATTCTAGTGAAGAAAAGACCATATTAGCAGAAGAATTACGGTCATTATTATTGCAATGCCTTTTATAATACTAATAATTCAAAAAAAGAAATTGAAAAAAGGGAATTTAGAGCAACTAAATGGGCTTTTAAAACATTAATACCTTATTATAAACTAGAAGAAATGGTAAACAAAGGATATGCATACTATTATCAAATAGCAGAAGAATTAGGAGTTACAGAAGATTTAGTAAAAAAAGCATATAACTATTACCTGGAGGGAAATCATGGCTAAAAAAACTAATTCAAAAATAAATGGAAAAGAATATTATAGAATTAGAAAAGTAGTAGGTCATACTGCTAGTGGTAAAAAGATTCTAAAAAACTTCTATGGCGAAAGCAAAAAAGAAGCAGAACAAAAAGCAAGTGAATATATTAATAACATAGAAAATGGATTAATAATTAATTTTGAGAACTTTACTTTATCCGAATTAATGCATACATGGTTATTTGACTTTCTTCATAATTCATCAAAAATAAAACCTTCTACATTTCAAAGATATGAAAGTCTATACAGAAACTATATAAAAGAATCTGAAATAGCAGGAAATAAATTAATTAATATAAGAACAATACATTTACAAAAATTTTATAATAATTTATCAAAAAAAGGTTGCTCTTACTCACAAATAAATACTTTAAACACTGTCTTAAAAGTATTTTTTAACTGGTGTATTGACAATGACTATATTGTAAAAAATCCATGTACAAAAGTTAATATAAAAGGCAACAAAAATGAAATTATAAAAAATAAAAGAAAAGAAGTAGAAATACTGTCAGAAACAGAAATAAATATTATAAAAGAATATTTAAAAAATACAGATTTTGAATTATTATTTTTGCTAGATTTGGTTACCGGATTAAGGCAAGGAGAACTACTAGCTTTAGACTGGAAACATATTAATTTAGAAGATAATACTTTAAAAGTAGAAAGAAGTGTTAAAGAAGTTTATGTATATGACGATGAGAACACTAAGCATATAGAAACTATTTTCCAAACCCCAAAAACTATTAACTCTTTCAGGACTGTTCCTATTCCAAGTACTATGATCGATATTTTACTAAAAATAGAAAATAAAAAAGGTTTATTATTTAGCGATACGAATGGGAATCCACTAAAAGGAAAAAATGTTTCAGCTAAATGGACGAAAATTTTGAAAGAATGTAATATACCACACAAAAAATTTCATTCTATCAGGCATACTTATGCTTCTATATTATTATCAAAAGGTGTTGACATTGAAACAGTAGCCGAATTAATGGGACATTCTGCTATAAGTATTACACAAATTTATTTACATTCTTCTTATTCTTCAAAGAATAAATCCGTTAATAAATTAAATTCTATATTAAACTGAGTGGCTAAATAGTGGCTAAATTTAAAAATAAGATGTCTCAAAACTTTTGAAACATCTTATTTTTAGCTGTTTTAACATATTTGGTAGCGAAGATGTGATTCGAACACATGACCCTTCGGGTATGAACCGAATGCTCTAGCCAACTGAGCTACTTCGCCATATCAACGATATTTATTATACTTGTAGTTTTACCATTTGTCAAGACAAAAATACAAGAAAATTTAATTTCTTGTATTTCATCCTATTTCTCTTTCTTCTTCTTTTTTTCTAAACTCCTCTATGTTGCCATTCTGTTTGTCTATTATTTTTACACTAGCATTATTAGTTTTTATTTGCTCTTTTCTTTTTGCACCCTTTTTCTTTTTATCAGGATAATTAAACAGCATCTCTAAATTATGAATATCATCCTTAGCATTGTCCAAAATTTCTTTATTTTCTGCCTCCCATTGTTTTTGTTCTCTATCATTTTGTTCAACAATTTTTATAGATTCAGTTCCAAAAAGATCTTTTAAAATTCCTTTTATATCAATCATCTTTTCTTTTTTACTTACTTGTTTTATACTTGATTTTTCCATATTACTCTTAAAGTTTCCTTTAAGTTCTCACCTCTTTCTTTATCAAATACATATCTATTTTAACATAAAAAAGAGTAAAAATCAAGTAGCCTTACAATATTTGTAAAACCACTTAATTTCAAGTTACACTATTCGACATAATTATTGCACAAAATAAGTCCTGTCCCCCTATATTTTCATTCTATATTGTAAGTCACCCATTTCTTCTGTTGGTACATATCCCGGTTTTGATTTTATTACATCTGGTATTCTATTTACTATTGTTGCACATGTTAGTTCTACTGTTGATGGTCTATTTATTATTAATGTTGTTTCTGGTTCTCCTATTACAGTCCACTCATTTTTGTCAAAGTCATCTTTTGAATATACTTTTCCTATACATTCACTTTCTATTGTTATTCCTTCTTCTGTCTGTGTTGTAACGACAGCACTCATTCCTGTTGCATCTCCTGCTTTTACTGTCATTTGTAAAGTACTAGAGTATATATCTTCTTTATGTGTTTGTGGTACTGTTTTTTGAGTTTGTGATTTTACTGTTAATCCCAGTTTATCACATAGCCATCCATTTACATTCCACATATATGATGGTAGGTATTCTCCTTTGTCTATCATTGCTTGTCTCTCTTCTTGTGATATCATATCTACAGATGCTACTTGTTTATCAAATTCTTCTAAAGTTAATCCTGCACCATGTGCCTTTGCTAATGCAATACCATAGTCTTCTACATTATAGCTTGAACTTCCTTTTATTTTAGTTATTGTTTGTGTTGATGCTGCTATACTAGATATTAATTGTCCCCAATATATATCTTGATATCCACTTCCTGTAATTGTACATCCTGTCTTTTTTGCCATTTCATCTATTCTAGATGTTATTACTGGATTTGAATTTATTGGATAAAATGCTTCTTCACATGTTGTAATAGCATTTACTCCTAATCTAGCACATAACATTAATGCATCTTCTACATCACGAATCAAACTCATAGTTGTTACTATTACAATATCTGGTTTAGTTTGTTTTATCATGCTTTCTGCATCCTCGATTGATACTACCTTTATTCCTTTGTTTTCTGTTCCTATGATTTCCCCAATGTCTTTACCTATAACAGAAGGGTTTATATCTATTGCACCTACAATTTCTCCTCCCTTTTCATATACATATCTCATTGTATATACACTCATCTTTCCTGTTCCATATTGAACTACTCTTGTTTTTTCACTCAAAACAATCACTCCTTTCAATTATATAAATTATATACTAAAACATTAAAGTTTATACAATTTGTTTTTTAGTAACTTATTTATTATTAATTCTAATATTTTTTATTATCTATACCAAAAATTCTTTTAAAATATTTGCACATCTCTTTGATGCTAGTTTTAAGTTTTCATCAAATGTTGATGCATTTTTTCCGTTTGGTGTATCAGATACACTTCTGATTACTATAAATGGTATATTGTCTAAATAACATACTTGAGCTATTGCTCCACATTCCATATCCACTACATCTGCATCAAATTTTGCTCTTATTTTATCTTTCATATATATTTCTGTGCAGAATATATCTCCAGTTGCCACTACTCCCAATTTTATATTGTAATTCATTTCTGGCATACCTTTTATTACATTTTCAAATTCATCAACTAGTTGTCTATCACATTCTACATAATTTCCAATACCTGTTATGTATCCTTTACTATGTCCAAATGCTGTAATGTCAAAGTCATGTTGTACTACATGTTCTCCTATTACAATATCTCCTATTTTTAGCATACTGTTTACTGATCCTGCTGCTCCTAAATTTACTACATAATTAATATCAAAATTGTCTATCATTACTTGCGTTGTTCTTGCAGCATTTACTTTTCCTATCCCACTTTGTACTAAAACACATTGTTTTCCTTGTACTTTTCCCACTAAGAAACGTAAATCCCATATTTGTTTCACTTCTATATCTGTCATAATGGCTTTAATTGCTTCATGTTCTTCTTGCATTGCTACTACAATTCCTATTTTTTTCATTTTTTCTCACCTCTTTACGAAAATTATATATTATATTTTTTTTTTAGTAAAGATTTTTTTTAATTTTTATTTAAATGTACTTGCCACATTTTGTTTTTTAGGTTAATATAATATCATATATTGAAATAAATGCAAAAGATATTTTATTAGAAAGGAGTTTTACAATTATTTATATAGCGCCTGAACATTACCTAGATTTACTAGCTGATGTTGACGAGGTCTAGAGTTATCGAATTTTTCGGCGGATGCTCTAGTGGCTTTAGCTTAAGGTCACATTATTAGTCTAAAAAGCAATAGCAATATTGTAACAAAAATTAATATATTTAAGCTGTTTTTGCATCATTTCAATTCCAATTTTTATTTTAAGGAGGTTTTACTATGTGTGGAATTGTAGGTTACATAGGAACAAAAAAGGCTAGTCCCATCCTTATTAATGGGCTTTTAAGACTAGAGTATAGAGGTTATGACTCTAGCCGGTATTTCAACTATTGAAAAAAATGGACTTTCTATTATGAAAGATAAAGGAAGAGTTAAAAATCTATATAATATACCAGGAATTGATGATTTGGAAGGAACTATTGGTATTGCTCACACAAGATGGGCAACTCACGGAAAACCATCTAAAGAAAATTCTCATCCTCATATGGATAATTCTAAAAGCTTTAGTGTTGTTCATAATGGAATTATTGAAAATTATAATGAATTAAGAAAATTTTTAGAAGATAAAGGATATACTTTTTATTCTCAAACAGATACAGAAATTATACCTAATTTGATTTATTATTATTATCAAAAAGATACTAATAATGATGAATCAAAATTTTTAAGAGCTGTGAAATGTGCATGTTCTGATTTAAAAGGAAGCTTTGCATTAGAAATTATCTGCAAAGATTATCCAGATAATATGATTGTAATAAGAAAAGATAGTCCTCTTGTTATTGGAAAAGGTGAAAATGAAAATTACATTTCTTCTGATATTCCAGCGATTCTTTCATTTACAAGAAATTTTTATCTTTTAAATGATCTTGAATTTGCTTTATTATCAAGAGATGATGTTAAATTTTATGACAAAAATTTAAATCCTATCGACAAAAAAGTAGAAACAATCGAATGGAATGCATCTAGTGCTGAAAAAGATGGATATGAAGATTATATGCTAAAAGAAATTTACGAGCAACCAACTGCTATCCGTGAAACTATTGGCGCTAGATTAAATGAAAATTCTAAGTGTGATTTTGATGAATTAAAATTCAGTAAAGAATATTTGGAGAGTATAAATCAAATTTATTTTGTTGCATGTGGTACAGCAATGCATGCTGGATTAGCAGGAAAAAATATGATAGAGCACCTTTGTAATATTCCTTGTCAAGTAGATATAGCATCAGAATTTAGATATCGAAATCCAATTATTGATGATAAAACATTATGCATTTTTATTTCTCAATCAGGAGAAACTGCAGATACTATAGCTGCATTAAAACTATCAAAAGAAAAAAAGGCAAAAACTTTAGCAATTAGTAATGTAATTGGAAGTTCTATTACTAGAGAAGCTGATTATTCAATTTATACACACGCTGGTCCAGAAATTGCAGTAGCATCAACAAAAGCATATACATCTCAAGTTATGTTATTAGCAATACTTGCTATTTATTTTGCAGAAACCTTAGGAACTTCACAAACTCTTGTGTCTTCTCTAAAAAAGGACATATTAGAATTGCCTAAAAAAATAGAAGAAACTCTTAATTGTAAAGATCAAATAAAACAATTTGGACATGATATATATCAAGAAAAAGATGTATTTTTCTTAGGTAGAGGAATTGATGAAACAGTCGCAAAAGAATCTGCTTTAAAATTAAAAGAAATATCATATATCCATGCAGATAGCTATCCTGCTGGGGAATTAAAACATGGTCCAATTGCTTTAATTGAAAATGGAATAACTGTTATTAGTATTATGACAGATCCAACACTAGTTGAAAAAACTGTAAGCAATATACAAGAAGTTATAACAAGAGGTGCTAAAACTCTAGTTGTTACTAATCAAGATATTGATGATACTATGTTTGATGTTGTAATACATATTCCTAAAACAAATACTCTTATTTCTCCTATCTTATCTGTTATTCCTTTACAGTTGTTATCATACTATATCTCAAAGGAAAAAGGATTAGATGTTGATAAACCAAGAAACTTGGCAAAATCAGTTACAGTTGAATAGTAAAAAAGTATATTACAAATATTATTTAAAAAAGAAAAAACTTTAATTAGGAGTTTTTTCTTTTTTAACCAACTAAAAGACGTACAACAATTAAGCATACAACTCCTGGTAATCCTAATAATCCGAATTAAAACACTTGTAAGAAAATTTAGCCCTATATGAAAATTTAAATATGCTCCAATAAAATTAATAATATAAATTGTTATTCCTCCAAGTATCGAATTAATAACTAATTTTAATATTTTCTTTATCGGAACAATAAATATTTTTCCAAATATAAAAATAAAACATATGCAAGCTAAATAAGTAATAATATTTATATCCATTTTCTCTCAACTCCAAATAAAAAATGATAATAATTTCTTATTACCATTTGTATGTTAATTAATGGACAAATATTACTTTTACTTTAAACTGCTTCTTCATCATCTTCTAATATTGAAAATTTCTTATCATTTATCATATCAACTTTTATTCCTTTTGCCTTTGCAAGTTTTATTAAATAATCTAACTTTGCTTGGTTAGCCTTAATTTCATAGGTATAATAATCTACTAATTCACCACTTTTTGCATATTCAAAATTTCTATTATTACATTTTAATTCTTCTCTTGTTTTTATAATGGTACGTATTAATTCTCTTTCTTTATCCATTTCTGTTTTTCCTAAAATTTCACTTTCTTTTAGATAAATTTCTTGCATAAATACCACCTTTTATATTTTTTATTTTTATTATATTCCAAATTATGTATTTTATTCATTACACTTAAATTATATGTAATTTTTTATACAATTACTATGCTGTTTTTAATTTGCTATTTAAAATTAAGACTAAACAATATGTTTTCTTCTAAAAAATACTATTATTTTCGCTAAACTACTTGTTTTTTTGCCGAATTTATAGGATAATATATATGTATGATTTTAATTTAGTGAAAGGATTTTTTAAATGAAATATATAGACAAATTTTTGAAAATATTAAATACAGATAGGAATACCTTTGCGACATATGTATTAACATTAGTTACTGTATATCTCGCAGTAGATAGAATTGTTGAGATGTTACTTATGATATTTACAGGTGTCTCATATTCATATTGGGGACCTATACAATATACCATAGCTTTAGCATGTCCTGTATTTGCTTATTTGTTTTCTGGTGCTTCTAAGTTTTCAACTTCAAAAGCAAAAAAGGTTACATTGTTTTATATCTACATAATTGGATTATATATTATAGCTATTTCTATGTTTACTCAATGGCTAAATATGGGAGCTTGGTTGCTGTTATTATCTGTTCCAAATTATGCAGAATTGATTACAGATTTTTCAGATTTAGTAACTCCTGCTATGGTTAGCATTTCATTATATTTACCACTTGCAACTATATTCCCATTATTTAAATGGTTATTCTTTGGTGTAAATGATAGTAAAGACTTAACACGTTCAATTTGGGATTATGGAGGAATTAACTTATCTAATAAAAAAGAAGGAACTGGTCCTTATACCTGTGAAGTATATTTATGTTATGACTCTGAAACAGGAAAATCAATTACGATATCAGAATCTGTTAGATTTCAATCATTATTTGTCTGTGGTGGTTCTGGTTCTGGAAAAACATCAATGATATATGAACCTTTAATAGCTAGAGATTTAGAAAGAAAATATTTCTTTAAGGAAGTTTCTAAAGAAATGGGATTTACTGCTTTAAGAACTCATATAGCAGTTCTAAATGCTCCATATGATAATGATTACTTGAATGAAAATTTTAATCTAAATATGCTAACACCTGTAGAAAATAAACAAACAATATATGAAAACTATATGAAAAAAATGATTTTAAGCAAAATGGGAAATGAAATTACTTATAAAAATATTGGACTTACATTAATGGCTCCTGATTATGAAGTAATTAGTCATATGACTAATGTATGTGATAATTTTGGAATCAAATACAATATGATAGATCCAAATAATCCAAATTCAATTGGTTTAAACCCTTTTGTATATAATGACTCTTCAAAAATCGCTGTTAGTATCTCTTCAGTATTAAAAGCAATGTATAATACTGCACACAGTGATGTTGATGAAGCATACAAAGAAGATATTGCAATTACAGCAATTGAAAATTTAGCAATTCTTTTAAAAGAGATGTATCCAAGAATGAATGACCGGAAAACTTCCTAATATGGAAGACATGTTAAAAATGTTCTCAAATTTTGAATTAATTGAAAAAATGTGTGAAATATTAGCAAATGATGAAAAATTAAAAGAAAAATATAGCATACAATTAGCATATTTCAGAAAGAACTTTTATCATGATTCTTCTGGTAAATCAAATATTGAAAAATATACATATTCTATTGTTAGTCAATTAGATAATTTACTTAGAATTCCAGGTATTAAGAGTATTTTATGTAATAGAAATGAAAACTTAAATTTTGATAAAATGCTTTCTGATGCAGATATTACTTTTATTTGTACTAGACGTGGAGACTTAGGTGCAGCTGGGCATAAAGCATTTGGATTATTCTTCTTAATGGCAATGCAAAATGCAGTTTTAAGAAGACCAGGAATCGAGAACTCAAGAGTACCACATTTCCTATATATTGATGAATTTACAGACTTTATTTGTAGAGATCTTGAAGGAATGTTTACAATGTATAGAAAATATAAAGTAGGTAATATTATCTCAACTCAAAGTTTACAACAATTAGAAACACCTACATTACCAGTTAACTATAAAAACACAATTCTATCTAACTGTGCAAATAAAATTTATACAGGTAATGGTGTTGTAGATGAATTAGAATGGTGGTCTGATGAATTTGGTACTAGAAGGGAATGGACTTATTCAAACTCAATGGATATGAATAAAATGGAATATGATTCTAAATTTACAAATGTAAAATGGGAATTTGTAAAATATTTCAAAGCTGGAAAATTACAAACATTACCAGCAAAAGATTGTGCTTATAAAATCAAAGGTACAAATGGAAAACCTCTTGTTGGTCCTGGTAGATTAGGATATTTAGAGTCAAAATATAAAGAGCCACATAAAATTAAAACTTATGATTTCGGAAAATACTCTGATGGAGTTACAACAACAACTGAAGATGAAGATACTTCCTCTAAAAAATTTAACTTGAAAAATATAGACTTTAAAGACTCCAGAAATGAGATAGATCCTGTACAAACAGATACAACAGATTCTAAATATTTATTCGATAATGAAGATGCAATTATAGTTAACCTAAAAAAAGGGTCTAGAAAAAAATAAGCATATAAACTTATAGTTAGTAAAAAACATAAAAAACTTTATTTTGAAGTCTTTTATGTTTTTTTATTTTAAAAAGTTATTCCTATAAATTGAATTATTATTCCTGATATAACACCAATAAAATATAATAATACTGTTATTTTAATATTCTCTTTAAATTTATTATTTACCTTAAACAATACTGCAAGTCCTACTCCTGCCCCTACTAATAATCCAGTAATCATGCTAGCTGCAGTAATTACATCTTTTAAATATAATTGAGTTAATATTACAGAAGATGCACAATTTGGTATTAATCCTATCAGTCCTGCAAGTAGTGGTCCTAAAAATGTATTATATTGTATTAATGAAGTTATTTTTTCTTCTCCAATAAAATATATTAATACATTTATTATTACTGTTATTATTAAGATAAATAAGAATATATTTAAAGTATGTCTTAAAGCTGATTTAAAAATTCCATGTTCACAATCACAATGTTCTTTTTCACAAAGATTTTCAATTTTTTCTTCCGTTTGCTTAGTTTTGTTTTTCATTCTTATAATAAAATCAATTGTAAAACCTGCAATTATACCAATTACCAATTTTACAGCTAGTATTTTAAAAATTGTAATTGGTGGTACAGATTCTGAAATAAAAATTGGAAGCATTTCATCAGATGTAGATAAATATACTGCAATTAGTGTCCCAAGTGTAATCACTCTTCCTGCATATAAATTTGTTGCAGATACTGAAAATCCACATTGTGGAAATATTCCTAATACAGCACCAATTGCTGGTCCAAATTTTCCAGATTTTTTTATTGTTTCCTTAGACTTTTCCCCCATTTTATGTTCTATATATTCCATAATTAAATATGTGATAAATAGAAATGGTAATAATTTAATACTATCTATTAAAGCATCTTCAATAACTTCTATCATCAATTTTCTCCTCTTTTTTGTTTTTTCATAATAACATAATTTTATGCAAAAGTAAAGAGTAACTTTTTATAATTAGTTACCCTTTAACTTTTGATTAAATTTAATTATGTTTCTATCTTCTTCTATAGCTCCTATAGTTATAATTTGTTGATCTACTACAGCCACAACTATCATCATTAGTAGATCCGACACCCACAATTACATTGTGAATCATCACTACTTATATTATTTGAATTTATAGTTAATAAATCATTATTTGTTCCATTGCATCCATTGCTATATATAGTAAGTAAGTTTCCACTCTCGGAATCACCACATTGACTACTTATTGTAAGTAAATTATTAGGATCATTATCTTGAGAACTACAATCACGGTCTTGGTTTGTTCCACAACACCATCTAGAATCATTACAACTAAAACGTCTAATTAGTCTACAGATAAGCCAAGTTAAAAATGCTGTTATAAAACTAATTATAGTATAAACTATAGTAGCAATTAAAAAATTTAAATCATCAATAACAAATGTTACAATTAGAAAAACGGCAAATATAATTGCAGCAACAAGCAATGGACATTTTAATATTTTTTGTAGAGCTATTGAAATTATAATTGTTGCTATTGGTAAAGCAAAAAATAAAAGTAAAGTATTCATAGTTTTCTCTCCTTCTTTTTTTACTATATATTATGCTTTACTTTTTTATTTGGTTAACAAAATATTATTCATATTCTACATTTACTAAATATAACCCTTGTGGTGGCATAGTCTTCCCTGCATTTTCTCTCTTTTTTGATTCTATTATATCTCTTATAGATTCTGGGCTAATCTTTGATTCTCCAACTTCTACTAATGTTCCCACTATAATTCTTACCATGTTATACAAAAAACCGTTTCCTGTTAATTCAATCCATATTCTTTCATCTGGCATCTTTTTTATTTCAGCTTTGTAAATTGTTCTCACACTACTTTTACTACTAGTTCCACTTGCTCTAAAAGCCTTAAAATCATGTTCCCCTTCAAAATACTTAATTGCCATTTTCATTTTGTCAATATCCAATTTTATTGGTATGTGTGTTTCTAGATTTCTATAAATTGCAGATGCATATTCTGAATTATTTATAATATAACGATATGTTTTCTTTTTACATGTAATTCTGCTATGAAATTTTTCATCGACTTCTTGTGCACTTTTTATTCTAATTGATTGTTTTAAATTACTATTTAATGCAATCGGGAATTTTTCTATTGGTAAAGCAGAATTTGTTTTAAAATTTGCTACTTGTCCGAAGACTATGTACTCCTCTATCTGTTCTTCCAGATGCTACTAAATCTACTTTTTCACCAGTTATAGTTTCTATTGCCTTTTCTATTTCTCCTTGTATATTTAATTTAGATGGTTGTTTTTGCCATCCATTGAAGTCCTTTCCATCATATTCTATTACAAGTTTTATATTTCTCATATTCTTTACTCCTTCTAACTAGTAAAAGTCGCAAATTGCGACCTTTTTTATTTATAATTATTCCTTATTTTCTTTGTTTTCCGTCATCTGCTCGTTTTCTTGTTCTTTTCTCTTTTCATCTTTTTGTTTCTGCATTTTACTTTTTAATTTCTTTATTCTGTTTTTTCTTTCCTTCTTTTCAGCTGTAAATCGCTTTGTTACTATATTGCTAATCAATATTTTCTTTAAAACGTCTTCTCTTATATCTGCAATTAGTGTTCCATCTTTTGCTACTGAAATTTTACCAGTTTCTTCTGAGACTACTACTACAATACTATCTGATTCTTTTGAAATTCCAATTGCTGCTCTATGTCTAGTTCCTAATTCTTTTGCTATATCTTTATCATCTGCTAATGGTAAAACACATGCTGCAGCTGCTATTTTGTTTCCTGATATTACTACTGCTCCATCATGTAAAGGTGTTTTAGGTTCAAATATATTTACTAATAATTGAGGTGATACTTCTGCATTCATTGGAATACCTGTAGCAATTATATCTTGTATTTTTATATCTCTTTCTATTACTATTAAAGCTCCTGTTTTTGTTTTTGAAAGTTCAGTTGCTGCTATAACTACTTTATAAATGTCCTCTTTTGTTTTTGTTGATAAATCTTTATCAATACCAAAAAACTTTGTTAATTTATTTGTTCCTAATTGCTCTAATCCACGTCTTAATTCTGGTTGGAAAATAACAATAATTGCTATTACACCCACATTCATTATTCCTGTTAAAATCCAGTTTAAAATTTTTAAATTAAATAATCCACTAATCCAAGTTGCAACTATTAAAAGAGCTATCCCCTTTATTAATTGCCAAGCTCTAGAACCTTTAACAATTTTAAAAAAGCAATATAATAGAAATACAACTAATGTTAAATCAATAATTAAAGTGATTAATTCAAATGGATTTGTTTGTAATGATTTTACATATGTAACTATGTTATCTTTGTAGAAGTTCTCCCAATTCATTCCTAAATTAATTACCATTTATTTCTCCTATTCTTTTTCTATATTAATTATTCCCTATATTAATGCATAAATAAGTGTAGCTATTGTCCCTACTACCATTAATAATGCTAAAAATCCTGCCATAACTTTTACAAATATCTGTCCTTTGTCACGTTTATGTTTCTTTTCTATTTTTTCTTGTTTCTTGTTCATTTTTTTATCTTCCTTTCCATACTCTCAAATATTATTATAGCATATTATATATTTTTTTCAATTATTTTTCTGTTTTTTCCATAAGTTTCTATTTATTCAATTATAGTAATTATAGTATCTAATTTATTTGTATTTTCTGTTTTTATTTTAATTATTTCTTCTAACTCACTTTTCGCTTTTTTCATTTTTTCCATAGAATTAGAATGTATATATGCTAATATTTCGTCTTTTTTGGCAAAATCTCCTATTTTTTTAGTTAATACAATCCCAACTGAAGTATCTATCTTATCCTCTTTTGTTATTCTTCCAGCTCCTAAATCACATGCTATTTTTCCTATTTTTTTTGCATTCATCTCATGTATATAACCTGTTTTTTTACAATATACTGGCTCAATATATTTTGATTCTTCAAAATTTTCTAAATCTGATATATAAGATATATCTCCTCCTTGATTTTTTACTAACTCTATAAACTTATCATATGCCTTTCCATTTTCAATATTTTTCTTTAAAAGTTTTTTTGCATCATCAATGTTTTCTTTTATACCTGCTAATTGAACCATATATGCTCCTAATGTCATTACTACTTTTTCTAAATCTTCTGGCATATTACCTTTTAAGGCTTTTACTGCTTCTTTTACTTCTAATGAATTTCCTATATTATAACCTAATGGTTCTTCCATATTAGTTAATACACATATTGTTTGTCTATTAGCTAATTTGCCTATATCAATCATTTCTTTTGCTAATTTTTTTGCATCTTCAAGATTTTTCATAAATGCACCACTTCCAACTGTTACATCTATTACAATTTTTTGTGCACCACTTGCGATTTTTTTACTCATAATACTTGATGCAATAAGTGGTATACTTTCTACACATGATATGCTATCTCTTAAAGCATATATTTTTTTATCTGCTGGTGCTAAGTTTAGTGTCTGAGAAATCATACTAATTCCTATATTTTCCACATTTTTTACAAAATTGTGGATATCTATATTTGTTTTATATCCTGGTATAGCTTCTAATTTATCAACAGTTCCTCCTGTAAAGCCTAATCCCCTTCCAGACATTTTTGCAACAGGAACATTACAAGACGCTACTAATGGTAACAACACTAAAGATACTTTATCTCCCACTCCTCCTGTTGAATGTTTATCTACAATTATTTTATTTAATTTTGATAAATCTAACATTTCTCCAGAATTTGCCATAGCCAAAGTTAAATTTGTTGTTTCTTGTTTAGTCATACCATTTAAATAAATTGCCATAATTAAAGCTGCTGCTTGATAATCCATAATTATTCCTTTGGTATATCCCTCTATAAAAAATTCTATTTCTTCTTTTGTTAACTCTTGTTTATCTCTCTTCTTTTCTATTATATCTAATATTGTCATTAGAATTTCACTCCATTCATTAAATAGTAAAAAGTATTTTTTAGTTTAAATAAAATTTTTTGTGAATGTTCTTCTATGTATAGGACAAAGCCCATATTCTTTAATCGCTTGTATGTGTTTTGCCGTTCCATACCCCTTATGTGATGTAAAACCATATTGAGGATAAACTTCATCCCATTGCCTCATAATTCTATCTCTTGTCACTTTAGCTAAAATAGATGCAGCAGCAATATTATAACACTTCGCATCTCCTTTAATTATAGATTCATATGGAATTTGTCTAGTATTTATATGATTAAGAGCATCTATAACAATTAAGTCTGGCTTTAGTTCTAATTTATCTACCACTTCTGTTACTCCCATTTTTGTTGCATTTAGAATATTAATATCATCTATTATATCTTGTCCTATAATTGAAATTGAATAACTAATTGCTTCTTCTATAATTAAATCATATAACTTCTCTCTTCTTTTTTCCGTAACTTTTTTTGAATCATTTACACCTTCTATCATTGAATCTTTTGGCATAATAACCCCTGCTACTACTACTGGTCCTGCTAAAGGTCCTCTTCCTGCCTCATCAATTCCACATATATTTTTAAATCCTTTTTGATATAAATCTTTCTCTATTTCTTTTAACTTTATTAGTCTTTGTTCTTCCTTTTCCTTCATATTTATTTTCCTTTTACTACTATAAAATATTATCTTATTTCTTCTATATCTGTTAGTGAATTTCTAGTATCTCCATTATCATCTACAAATCCTTTTGTATTATATATTTCAACTGTAGCATTTTCATCATCAAAAGCTATTAAATAATCCTCATTATCTTTTAACTCTATCTTGTCTAATCCCCAAATATTTAATGTTTCTTTTGTTACTTTATAGCATACTGATGAATTATCAATTCCATACTCTTGTGCATTAACTTCTTTTAGTTTTGCACCATCTACATATACACTTCTTCTTACCTCTTCTTTTCTAGTCTCATCAGGTGCCAAACCCATTTTAAAATTTGCATCTTCAACATACTCTTTTGCCTTTGCTTGAATTAATAACATGTTTGTTCTTAATTCCTCTAATTTTCCTTTTCTTATTATCTCTTTCCCACTATATGTTGCTACACTTGATATTATTAATATAACAATAACAGTTATCGCTAAACTTATTAGTGTTATTGCATTTTCTTTTCTTATTTTCATTTATATCTCCTCATTTTTTTCTCAAACTAATTATATATTTTTAATATATTTTTTTCAATAGATATTTAAAATTAAATTTTTTAATTTTTTTCACAAAACCTTCACAAACCTATTGTATTATATATTTGAAATAGGTTAATATATTAATAATATACATTTTCGGGAGGTATAAAAATGGAAGAAAAAAACAAAAAAGAAGAAAAGGAAAAAGTAGAAAAAGAAAAAACTCCAAATTTCAGAGCAGTACAAAATCCTAACTCTTATAAGTCATCTTATCAATCAGATAATACTAAAAAACACTCTATAGGATTTGGTCGTGGAGTTTTTGTACCATTTATAAGTGGTATCTTAGGATGTTTAGTTGTTATTGGAACATGTTTTGGAGTTCCTTCAATTAGATCTAAATTAATTGATGTTCAAGATAATAATTCAAATAACACAGGAAATAGTGGATATGTAGATCAGTCTTCATTATCTAATTATTCAGATACTTCAATATATGTTGCTAATAAGATTTTACCATCTATTGTAGGAATTAAAGTAGAATATAATGTTAATTCTTACATGTCTATATTTGGTAAACAGTCAAAAGTTTCAGCTGCTACAGCAAGTGGTTCTGGTATAATTATTAGTGAAGACGGATATATCTTGACAAATAATCATATTGTATCTACCTCTTCTTCTGAATCTTATTATGAAGTATCAGATGCAACAAAAGTTACAGTAACTTTATTTAATGATGAGACAGAATATGAAGCAAAAATTATTGGTAAAGATGAACAAACAGATTTAGCAGTAATTAAAATTGAAAAATCAGGATTATCTAAAGCAGAATTCGCTGATTCTGATAATATAAAAGTTGGAGAATTTGCTATGGCAGTAGGTAATCCTTTAGGTATGCAAAGTAGCATTACTTGTGGAGTAGTCAGCGCAGTAAATAGAGAAGTTACAGATAGTGATGGTAAGAATTTTACTTTAATTCAAACAGATGCAGCAATAAACTCTGGTAATAGTGGTGGAGCATTAGTAAATAGTGAAGGTAAAGTTATCGGAATCAATACTTTAAAACTTTCTGGAACAGGTATCGAGGGAATGGGATTTGCAATTCCAATTAATTCTACAACAGATATTACATCTCAGCTAATTCAATATAGTAAAGTTAAAAGACCTTATATTGGAATATCTGGTATGGATCTAGATGAAAAAACAGCTAAAGCAAATAATTTAGTATCTGGAATATATGTAAAATCTGTAGAAGATTTTTCAGCTGGAGAAAAAGCAGGTATTAAAATAGGAGATGTAATTATAGAAGCTGATGGTCAAAAAATCTCTAATATGGATAAATTAAATGAAATTAAAAACTCTCATAAAATCGGTGATGAACTAAAAATAAAAGTAAACCGTAATGGTCAAGAAAAAGATTTAACAATTACTTTAGGAGAACAACCATAATTTCACTTTAAGTTCACACAATGGACAAAATTCATTGTTAAAATACAAACATAGTCAGTAATAAGTACTGATTTAAAATAAAAAACATCCCCTTTTATTTTCAAAAAAAGATGGTAACTATAAATTACCATCTTTTTATATTATATAATAATTAAATCCATTTCACTAGTTGATGTTGTATTTCCATAAGCATATATAATATACAAAGTATTGTCAGTTAGATAAAATTCTGTAGAATTTTTTAACTCATACATATTATTTGTTATATCTCTATTGTAAATATTATATCCTACTTGTTTTAGACTTTCCACTTTTTCTTGCTCTTCTTGAATCTGCTTTTTTATTCTCTCTTGAATGTCATTTTTATTTAATTGTTCTATTTTTAATACTTCTTCCAATGTAACCTCTTTGTTATTTCTTAAATCATAATTATATGTCTGTATAATTACCTTTTGTGCATTAGCACCTTCTTTTAAGTTTGACTTAACCATAACAGATAAAATTCCATCTTGCACATTTGCTGCATAATCTATATTATAAATAATATTCTTATTCTCACTTTCTAAAATATTTTTTGTTTTATTTACAAAAATTTCTTCAATCTCTTTGTTATATTTATTTATTATCTCATTTTTTACATTTATATGTGGTATATGTATTTCTAAATCATAACTATTTATCTTACTTTCTTTTTTCTCATATTGTGTATATACTAAGTCTTCTTGTTCGTTTTCTTTTTTGTTATTATTTTGCCCATCATCATTTTCAATTGTATTATTAAAAACTTTATTAAATTCGGATTTCAATAATTCTGTTTGTTCTTCTGTTTTATTTCCAAATTCTCCTTCTGGACTAATTCCTATTAGTCTTCCAATATCTATTCTAGCATAAAATTGAATATAAAAGGCTATAATAAGAGAAATTATGCATATAAATGCAACTACAACATATATAATTAATTGTTTTTTCTTTAATTTATTGTTATTTTCTGGTAATTCTAAATTCATTTTTTTCCTCACATTTTATTTGCAAATTTACTTTTTTATTATAACATTTATTTATTTTTTTATCAACATTAATTTTTCACTAATGTTGTCTAAATTGTTGACTATTCCCTATTTTTGCGTTATTATAATATATATTAAATTTATTTAGAAATGAGGAATTTAAAGTATGTTATGTTCAGAATGTAATGAAAAACCAGCAATACTTTTTTATAAAAAAATAGAAAATGGCAAAGATTCTTTAGAAGGCTATTGTTATGATTGTGCTAAAAAGAAAGGAATAAACCCAACTGAAGTATTAGCAAAACAAAATGATATACTTTCAAAAGATAAGCTAAATTTAGGTGATATGACAAAGCAATTTGAAACTATATTTAAAGATTTAGCTGAAAATATTAATTTAGAAGATTTAGAAAATATGGAAGGAGCAATTGCTTTTGAGAATCTAGACGAAAATGCTGACGACGAACAAACACCAAAAATATCTGGTACAGCCATTCCACTTCGGTTCAATATTTTCAAACATGTTTCAAGGGAAGTCTTCTAAAGAAGAACCTGAAGAAACAAGTAGTTCTAGAAAAAAAGTAAAAATCGAAAAAAAGAAAAACAAAAAACAAAATAAAAAGAAAAAGTTTTTAGACACTTATGGTACTAATTTAACAGATAAAGCTAAAAATAATGAATTAGATTTAGTAATAGGTAGAGAAAAGGAAATTCAAAGAATTGTACAAATCTTAAATAGACGTTCTAAAAATAACCCTTGCTTAATTGGTGAACCAGGAGTTGGTAAAACTGCTATAGCTCAAGGTTTATCTATTAAAATTGCAAATAAAAATGTACCTGCTAAACTTTTAGATAAAGAAGTTTATTTATTAGATATGACAGCTGTAATAGCTGGAACACAATTTAGAGGGCAATTCGAATCTAGAATGAAAGGTATTATAGATGAATGTAAAGAATATGGTAATATTATCTTAGTAATTGATGAAATTCATAATATAATTGGTGCAGGAGATGGAGAGCATTCTATGAATGCTGCAAATATTCTAAAACCTGCTCTATCAAATGGAGAAATCCAATTAATTGGTACTACTACATTAAAAGAATATAGAAAATATATTGAAAAAGATTCTGCATTAGAAAGAAGATTTCAACAAGTATTAGTTGAGGAACCTAATGTTGATGATTCAATAGTTATCTTGGAAGGTATAAAAAAATATTATGAAGAATATCACAAAGTAAAAATTTCTTCTGACGTAATCAGACAAACTGTAATAATGTCTGAAAAATATATACATGATAGATTTTTACCTGATAAAGCAATTGATATTTTAGATGAAGCATGTTCTAAAATCAACTTAGAAAATAAGGAATTATACAGGTTAGAAATGTTAAAGCAAGAACTAAATCAAGTTCAAGCTGAAAAAGAAGAAGTAGTTGCAGCAGATTCAACAGAAGATTATCAAAAAGCTGCAGATTTAAAAACACGTGAGTGCCAACTAATAGAAGAAATTGATAAGCTAAACAAAAGACTAAAACCTCGTCAATTAACAGTTCAAGATATTGCAAATGTTATTGAAAGCTGGACTAAAATACCTGTTAAAAAAATAACAGAAGAAGAAACTAAAAAATTATTAAATTTAGAAACAAACCTTCACAAAAGAATTATTGGTCAAGAAGACGCCGTAAATAGTGTATCAAGAGCTATTAGGAGAAACCGTGCTGGACTAAAAAGCACTAAAAGGCCACCATCTTTTATATTTGTTGGTCCAACAGGTGTTGGAAAAACAGAACTTGCCAAAAGCTTAGCTTACGAAATGTTTGGTAGCGAAGATTCTATAATTAGAGTTGATATGTCAGAATACATGGAAAGTCATTCTACATCTAAATTGATAGGCGCACCTCCAGGATATGTTGGATATGATGATGCTGGTCAATTGACTGATAAAGTAAAAAGGAAACCATATTCTATTATATTATTAGATGAAATAGAAAAAGCTCATCCTGATGTATTTAATATTTTATTACAAGTATTAGATGATGGAAAATTAACAGACAGTCAAGGAAACACAGTAAGCTTTTCTAACACTATTATAATTATGACATCTAACGCTGGTTCTAACTTAAATACAAACTCTATTGGTTTTGGAAAACAAACAGTAGATAAGAATAAAGTAATTGATTCTTTAAAAGAAGTTTTTAGACCTGAATTTTTAAACAGAGTAGATGAAATAATTAGTTTTGATTCTTTAACAAAAGAACAATTGTTACAAATTATTGATCTAATGTTAAAAGATACAGTAAAAGCCTTAAATGAAAAAGATATAAAAATGAATATCACAAAAAATGCAAAAGATTATCTTTTAGACAAAGGTACAGATATTAAATTTGGTGCAAGACCTTTAAGAAGAGCAATTCAAAGGTATATAGAAGATGAATTGTCTGAAATGATTTTAAAAGGTGAATTAACTGATGGTCAGACTGTAAAAATAGATTTTGAAGATGATAAATTGAAATTTAAAATTATATAGGAGAAAATTATGTTAAAATATATTCCAAATACCTTAACAATCATAAGATTTTTGCTAATACCTTTTATACTATTTTATATTTTTACTGGCAATTATATATTAGCTTTTGTAATATTTACTATTTCTGCCCTAACTGACATTGCTGATGGAGTTATAGCTAGAAAATTTAATCTTATATCTAATTTTGGAAAATTGATGGATCCTCTAGCAGATAAGTCAACACAAATTGCTGTTCTTACTTCACTAGTAATAACCGATATTATTCCTATCTGGATTTTATTAATTGTATTACTAAAAGAGTTTATTATGATTGTTGGTGCTTCTTTTCTTTATGGAAAAGATGTCGTTGTATATAGTAGATGGTATGGGAAATTAGCAACAGTTTTATTCTATCTTGCAATTGTATTATCTCTTATTTTAAAACAATTTAATTTAAACAACATTTGGAATGAAGTTACTTTATTTATATATTATTTAGCAGTATTTGCTACCATATTTGCACTTATTATGTATGTTAAAGATTTATATAAAAAAGGTTTTATTGACAAACAAGATTTAAATAAAGAAGTAACTATAGATAAAAAAGAAAAGAAAAGAAAAACAAACTAAATAAATAATATAAAAAAGAATTAAATAAAGCTTTAAATGTTTTATTTAATTCTTCTTTTTTATTCAAAATCTTCTATTAGCTGATTCAAATTTTGTTTTCCATTAACTTGTATTCCATTTTTTATATTCATTTTATCTGTTTCTGGTAAATATTCTGTTGAAATATCAGTTACTTCATATTCTTTATTAGAACCATCTTCTAATATTTCATATATAGTAACTTTTCCATCATTATCTTTTATAATATAATGTTCCTTGCACTCCCCTTCTTCCTCTTTGCTTAAAATAATTTTCGTATCAGAGAATTTCTCTATTGTCCATCCATCATATGCCTTTTGTAAATCAACTTTTGTCTTATTTACAAGTTCCTCTGGAATATCTAGATATTCACTTGTAGAATGACCACATTTTTTATAATGCTTTTTTAAAATAATTGAGCAATTTGGTGATATTTTCTCATCTTCTGAATTCGCTTGTAACACTTTATTTTGAATATATTCATACTCTTCAGTACAGTCATCTATAATATTTTCTTGTTCTATTTTTGTTGCAAGTTTCTTACTTTCTTTATCTTCTTTTGGAGTATATATAACAACTGCTAATATCATAGCACCTATTACTACAATTACACAAACTATTGTTGTTAATGTTTTATTCATTACCCTCTTCTCCTTTATAAATATTCTTATAACTATTATTATCTTTTTTGCTAAATTTATACAATTGTTATTTTTTATTTAAATATATATCAAACTATTTAAAAAGTACTTTTTTTCCATTTGATTTTATACTTATCTCACCCATTTCATCGGTTCTAAAAATTTTAATACTATTTAATTTTAAATTTTCAATTGTAATATCAGAAGGATGTCCGAATTTATTATCTTTACCAACACCAATTAGTGCATATTGGGGCTTTACAAGTTTTAAAAACTCTTGTGTTGATGATGTCTTTGATCCATGATGTGCAACCTTTAAAATATTAGATTTTAACATATTAGTCCCTGTCTTTTTATACTTTGAAATAATTGCTTTTTCTGCTATTTCTTCTATATCTCCTGTATAGAGCATTGAAAATTTCTTAAACACAAGCTTACATACTAATGAATTATTATTTATAGCATTTTCCGATATAACAATATCAGAGCATGGCCATATTATGTCAAAATATACTTCTTTTTCTATTTCTATTCTATCGCCAGCTTCTACCACTTTCACATTTATGTTTTTGTTATTAATAATTTGAATAAATTTTTTATAATTATCACAAGCTTGATATTGCTTTCCTATAATTATATTTTTGACTTTTATTTCTTCCATTAGATACAATAATCCAGCACAATGATCTTGATCAAAATGACTAATAAATATATAGTCTATCTTGTTATATCCTCTATCCAAAACATATGGTAATAATATACTTTTTCCTACATCAAACTCATTTGAGGTTGTCCCTCCTCCATCTATTAAAATTGTCTTATTTTCTGGTGTTACTATAAAAGTACTATCACCTTGCCCTACATCAATAAAATTTATTTTTAGTTGTCCTTGTTTAGTTGAATTTACAAAGATTAACATTAATACTATAACAAGAATCCTTTTTAGATATATCTTCTTTTTTTCTCTAAATTTATATTTTATTAGTGCAATAAAATTCCTTATCCTTATATTTGTATTACTTTTATGTTTAGAGTTATAAATTTGATATAAAAATAAGAGCAAATAAATCATGAAATAATAAATTAATATCTGCCAAATCTTAGGTGTTGGTAAATATACTTTTGATAATGGGAAATTACCGAAATTAGAAATCATAATTATACATTTAATTAAAACTTCAAGAATAGGAACTATTATTTTTGATAAATATGGAGAAATAAAATATAAGAAAATAACTATCATTCCGTAGTATAATAATAGGGCCAGTAATGAAACTTACCAATATATTTGTTAAAATAAAATAAGTTCCAAAAAAATTAAAATTATAAATAATTATGGGTAAAATCATTAATTGAGCTGAAATAGTAACGGCTAATATTTCTTTAATCTTTTCTATTGCTGTTACTATTTTTTTATTTATTTTATACTTATATTTAGGATTTTTTATTCTTATATTATCCAGAATCTTTGAAATCGTTTTACTAAATACTAGAATACCTATTGTTCCTAAATAAGAAAGCTGTAGCCCAATATTAACTATTAGAAAAGGATTATAAATAAGAATAAAAAATAAAGATATACTCAAAGAATTCCAGATATCATTCTTTTGATATATTAAACCTGCTATCATTACTAAAATTCCTGTAATACTTGCTCTTAAAATAGAAGGTGAAAACCCAGTTAAAAAAGAATAAAAAATTAAAAATATTATTATAACAACTTTTGATTTTCTTTTTCCTATTATTGACGTAAAAATCAAATTAATTCCAATTATTAAATATGTAACATGCATTCCAGAAACAGCTAAAACATGTGAAATATTACCGATTCTAAAATTTTCTTTTGTTTCTTCTCCTATTTTAGAATTATCACCTAGTAATATACCATTTAGTAAAGATGCCTGTTCTTCTTGAAAAAGACTATTTATTATATTCTTTAATTTTATAGATACTTTGTTAATACAATAAAAAATCGTATTTACATTTTTACTACTTAATACTTCAATTCTTTTTGATTTAACAGTTCCATAAATCTTCAAAGTTTTTAAATATTGTTTATAATTAAATCCTCCAAAATTTTTTTCTTCAGTTGGTTCAATAAATTCTCCTGAAAAATATATTTTATCTCCATAATATAAATCTTTAAAATCTTTTTTATTAACATTTAAGTAAAGGTATGTATTTTTTAATTGATTCTTATTTTTCATATTATCTACAGATACTATTTTTATTTTATATACATAATAATATTCTTTTTCTTTACAATTACTACAGATAATTGCTTGTCCATTTAAATTTGTTTTTCCTTTATACATATTATCATATTTATAATTTTGAATGATTACAATTGAATTTGAAATAATTGAAAAAATTACTATACATGAAATAACTTGTTTATTTATAACTATATTTAAATATTTAAAATATCTCTTAATGTTAAATACTTTTATTTTATCTTTCTTATGATTACTAGAAATTATATTTTTTATTATTAAATATATTGCAAAAATAGGAATATAAAAAAAGACTATACTAATTTTAAAGTATAGCCCCATTATTATACCTATAATATATCCTATAATTGCAATTAAAATAGGTCTTTTAATTGTAATTCTCCTTTCTTAATTGCTACTTCTTACATAACTCTTCTCGCACCAACATAATTAGTATGGTAATATCCTGAATTTATTGTATCTGTTGTTACTCCTCTTGAAGCATTAGCTGCATGAACCATTCTTCCTCCACCAATATATATTCCGACATGGTTAATTTTTGTTGCTGATGGTCCGAACATAACTAAATCACCTGGTTGTAAGTTACTTTTTTCAACATATGTACCATTTCCATATTGAGCTAATGCTGTTCTATTTAAACTTACTCCATATTTTTTAAATACATATTGAGTAAATCCTGAACAGTCAAAACTATTTGGTCCTGATGCTCCATATCTATATTTACTACCAATATAACCTTTTGCAGTTGATACAACATCTGTTCTTTTATTATCTGATGTTACTACTGTATTATTTGATGATTCCTTTTTACTTTCTTCAGTAGTAACTACACTTTCTTGTTTTTCACTTTTCCTTGATTCACTAGAACTTCTTGATGTTTCTGTTTTTTTGTCTGATAATAGATTAGAAGATATATACCCTTCTTTTCCATTTACTTTTACTTTACTCCATCCACCATCTTCTTTATATACATCCACAGATGTGTTTAAAGATATTTTTGTTACAACTTCTGAACTTGTATTTGCTTCTTTTCTTACATTAACAGTATCAGTGTTAACAAATAAAGTTTTTATTACTTTTTCCTCATTTACTTCATTTGTTTGTTTTTGTACTTCTTGAGTATTTTCTTCTTGTTTTTTATTATTATCTACTTGTTCTATCTTGTCTTTTCTAATCCAACCTTTTGTCGTTCCTTTTTCAATGCATACCCAATCATTTAAAGTTTCTATAATATTTACTTCTTCTCCCTTTTTTATTTCAATGATATCAGTTGCATTTACTGATGGTACTATTTTTAATTTTGTATCACTAACAATTTTGTTTACAACATTTGGATTCTCTTCTTGTTGTTGTTCAATTTTTTGATTATTTTCTTCATTTTCTGCATTTTCTTCTTGAACATTTTCTTGCGTATTTGCATCTTTAGATTCTGTACTTTCTTCTTTGTTATCTAATACAATTAAATCTTGTCTTACATAGCCTGTAATTCCATTTGATTTAACTTTGTAAAAATCTCCTGATTTTTCTAATACTTCTACTTTTTGATTTAAAGAAAGTTGCTCTAAAATCTTCCCACTGCCTTCTGCTTTTTCTCTTAAATTTGCTGTTTCTACATTTACTCTTGCAGTATTAGCAGCTAAGCTTATATTTGCAAAAAATAATATTGATATACTTAAAAATATAAATGCTACTACATATTTTATTTTATTTTTTATCTTCATTTTCATATTACTCCTTAACAATAATATATTACATCCTGTTTTTCAACGTTACTAGTATACACATAAAAAACTTTTTTGTCAAGTTTTCTAACTTTTTGGGCTTTATGTATTGACAAATTCGCTTTTTTGTAATAGAATAATTGAGCAATTATGTTATTTGCATAATATTTTAATAATTTTTGAAAATATGATTTAAACTTAAAACTTCTCCCCGGTAGTTTTAGTTTTAAATTTCATATATAAAAAATAAATATAATAGGAGGGTATATATTACCATGAATAATACAACATATAGTGCAAAAAAAGGTGAAGTAGAAAGTAAATGGTATATAATTGATGCAGCAAACAAACCACTTGGTAGAGTTGCAACAGAAGCTGCTAAATTATTAAGAGGAAAACACAAACCAACATTTACACCAAATATTGATATGGGAGACCATGTTATAATTTTAAATTGTAAAGATGTAATTTTAACAGGAAACAAATTAAATCAAAAAATTTATAGACATCATTCAGGATATATTGGAGGAATGAAAGAAGTTCCTGCAAATGTAATGCTTGAAAAAAATCCAGAAAAAGCTATGGCTTTAGCTGTAAAAGGAATGTTACCTCACAACTCTTTAGGTAGACAAATGGCAAAAAAATTAAGAGTATATGCAGGTAGTGAACATGAAAACCAAGCACAAAAACCAGAAGTATGGGAGGTAAAGTAAAATGGCAAAAAAAGAAAATATCACTTTCTATGGTACAGGTAGAAGAAAAAGTTCAATTGCTAGAGTTAGATTAGTAGAAGGAACTGGAAAAATAACAATTAATGGTAAAGATATTGATGAATTCTTTGGATTAGAAACTTTAAAAGTTATTGTTAGACAACCACTTACAGTTACAAACACAACTGCTAAATATGATGTAATAGCAAGTGTAAAAGGTGGAGGATTTACAGGTCAAGCAGGAGCAATTCGTCATGGTATTGCAAGAGCTTTAAATGAAGCAAATTCTGAATACAGACTAGCCCTAAAACAAAATGGATTCTTAACAAGAGATTCTCGTATGAAAGAAAGAAAGAAATATGGTCTTAAAAAAGCAAGAAAAGCACCTCAATTTTCAAAAAGATAATATGCTTTTATGCAAAAATATATCAAACCTCGGAAATATTAAAACTTCCGAGGTTTTTTATTGCTGTTCGGTAATTTTTACCATTAAACGTCTACAAGCATTGATTTTCAATGCTTGTATTTTTGAATTTGTTCGCATTCTAAATTTGTAATATACAAGTAATATGCTAGTAATATACAAATTTATTTTTTAATTTTCCATAACCATTAATTTATCTAAAACATGCAAAAATCTAATTATGCCCCACTATTATTTTTTGCATAATTAGCCCCATTTATTTATTATAATTTTATCTTTTTTCTTGACTTTTTATCTTTAAATAGCTTATAATAAATATAGGAAATGACAAATCCACAAACGTGGTTTTGCCGAAATAGATATAAAAACTCACATCTAAATCGTCAAATTTACAGATGTGAGCTTTTTTTATTTATGCAGTTGCTTGTCAACCCAGTTCTTATACAGAAATGCTGTCAAGGCAACGTTTAATGTTAAAGAAAACATTAAGGATAATATCAAAAATAGTATCACTTTAATCATAAACATCACCACCTCTCCTACGATATTCGTAAAATTAAGGTGGCAAAACCACATCTGTTTCTCATCATTTCCTATGCAAATTATTCTACAATATTATTTAAAATTTGTCTATAATATTAATAAATTTATAAACTATTTCTGTTTATACATTCATAAATCTTATTTTTAATATGGCTGTTTCCTAAATAATAAAATCTAATAAGAGTTGTTAAAAAAAGGAATGAGCCCTGTACAATACAGAGTTCATTCCCAAGCTACCTAGTACCTAATCAAAAAATGTCCAATTTTTTGGGTTTAGTACAAAAAAGATAGTTATTATTTTTATAACTTTTTTATTATCTATATACAGTAACATCTACTATTTATATTCATAATATATATATAAGGTGATGATATGAATCCTTTTAAAATAACAAATCTTATTAATTCCATAGCAAATTTTATAGCTTGTAATAGTGATGATGATGAATTATCTTTACTTGCTGTTATTTTCTCTCAACTTCGGAGATACTTTAGCTACTATTAGTGTAACACGTAGCATCTGTAGAAAATAATAGATATCTTACTATTTATACATATTCTACTCTAATATTTCTAATACATCTCTTTTCTCATTTAAGCCCTCTAAATTATAATAAGTTTGTGGGATATGCCCAACAATTACGTTTTCAACTAATAAAACTTGATTTGTTATTTCTTTTTCAATGTCTTGAAAAGGTGTTAAAATATTTATTTTACATTTAACTTCTAAATATACTCTATGTAGTGTCTGGTTTATTCCTTGTGATTTAAATTCACTTCTTAAATCAGTTTCAACATTGCCTATTGGCGAAATTTGAATTTTAACTTTTGGCCCTCTTCCTGCCAGTAATTTAAATCCTGTGAAGCTTCCGAATAGCAATTTCAATATTATCTCTTCCTTTTTTGTTAATTTCTTCTTGAATCTTATTAGCAACATCAGAAATAATCTCATTTATAGAAATAACATTTGATCTTACCATTGTTACATTGTTATTACTATCCTTTTCTAGAATAAACATATCATCATAAGAATATCGTTTCATGACATTTGTTGCTTGTTCATTTGATATTATTGTTGCAATTGATTTTGCTTTGCTTTCGCATAAAGTATCAAATATAGGATATACAGCATCTAATACCAATTTTACTATACTAAAAGCAATAACTAATACCAAAAATATTTTTATTGTCTTTTTACCTTTAGGAGAATTTAATTTATTCCCTCCTTGAATTACAATTCTAGGAATTTTTATTCTTGGTCTTGAATATATCTTATTCATAGTTTACCATAGCAACTCTTGTATAATGAGGAATAAATAACTTCTGCCCTGGATTTATTTTATTTTCATCTTCAATGCCATTTATTCTAACTATATCTTCTACAGTACTTCCAAAACGTTTTGCAATTTTCCATAAAGTGTCATCTTTTTTTACAATATACATTAAAATACTATAATCTTCTTTTTCTCTTTCTCCACTTGTTTGAATCTCATTTATTATATTCATATTTGTATTTCTATAAGAATTTCTATTCATTGCAATATCTATATTACTACTTATTACCCCACCATCTTGAATAATAAAGTCTTTGCTCATAACTTCTATTGCCATATTACTATTTATGTTATCATTGTCATCTAAACTTTCTACAGAATAATCAAATGGTATTTTCGCAGATCTTGTATCTACCTGTAAATCACTATTTGCTAAAATAAACCTTAATTCTATCTCTCCTTCATATACCATTTTGTTATTTAAACTATGTTCCTTTTCAATAACTGGCATAACATCTACATCTATAATATTTCTATTTTCTATTCCATCTATAACTACTTTTTCTCTAATTTGTTTTACTTCTTTTGTTGTATTTTTATTTGTTATAGTAGTTATCCTTTTTTGATTAAACTCTATATTCTCACTTGGGCTATATAAATCTTGAATTAAGTTTATTTGTTTTTCTTCAAAAACTGTAGCCATTACTCCTATTTCTATTTCTACATAAATAGAATGTTCTTCTACAGTATTTGGCTTTATTATTATATTTTGTATCTCATAATCTACATCACATATGTTTTCTTCAGTAACATCTGGAATATCTATAAATCCAACTACAGGAATTCTTGCTGTTATAGTATTTATTCTATTATCTTCTGTTAAATACATGATTTTCACTTCTGCTTCTGATTTTGTTAATATTTTATTATAGCTAATTTTTATATCTTTATCACAGATACAAATGTTGTTTTTTAGTATTTCTGCTAAATTATCTGCACTATCAATATTTATTGTATCTTTTGCATAGATTTTTGTTTCCCCCATACCAACTAGTGAATTTACTTTTAAGTTTTCTTTTAACATTTGTATTTCTTTAGCATCTTTAATATCATTTACTATTTCTACATCCTCTTTTGAATAAATTCTTAATTCTACTTCAACTGCTGCTTTAATTCCTACCTTTCTTCCATTAATAACTTTTGCCTCAATAGATTTTAATTTTGTTTCTACTCTACAATTCATACCTTCGCCACAACCTGGTACTTGAATGTTTTCTGAAAAATCCAAGCTTGTTGTAAGTCCTCTTACTTTATCTTGACCATCCTCTGCCATATACATTATATAAGTATTAATATTTCCATCTATTCTGACCTTATCTTCTAAAATCTCTTTTTTATAAACACATACTACCCCACTTGTACAAATTGTATTCAAAATATCTGGTTTTGAATCTGGTACTATCATATCCCCTTCTACAAATATTACTTCTTTTTTTGTTGCTACTAATTTATTTACACATAAATTTTCTTTTATTGTATCTACAACCATTCTATTTTACCTCCTTTATTTTTCTTTATACATGTATATTATGTCCAAGTTAATTTTATGACTTAAATAATATTAAAAAACAACAAAAAAACAAGAAGAAAAATTCTTCCTGTTTTTTATTTTCATTTTATAATGATGCTTTTTTTACTTTAGTATCAGTTAATGGTGGAATTAATGGTGAATAAGAATCTCCATCAAATACCTCTACTTCTACTGTTCTTGTTAAAACATCTGTGTAACTATATGTTACATTTCTATCATTTTCCTCATATTTTACAACAAAAATATTTGGATATGCTTTTTCTATTGTAGCTTCTTTCTCAAAGGCTTTACTTCTTCCTAAAGAACCTTTTACTATTATCTTTTGACCCACTTTATCTAAGATGTCAGTTTTTAGATTTGTTATGTCAGATTTACAAATCATCCTAATCACCTACTCCCTTATGATAGCCAAATTATAGCATTTTTAGATAAAATTGTCAAAAAATGTTTATTCTTGTTATTTCTCTGTAATTAGCTATTACCAATATATACAGCTATTCATCTTTGCTTTTTTACAAGTTTGTTACAATTATATTACATTTGTGTTAAGTTAGTTTATTTTTATTAATAAATCAATTTCTTGGTCATTTTACCATTTGCCCCAATACCACTAACTCCATCTTTTCCATCACGTAATTCATATGCTATATCATCTATTGTAATATATCTATAACTTTCGGTTTGTGCAACCTTTTCTGCAACTATTAATGGATCTAAAAAATCTATTAAAATTCTAGCTGGAGACGAAGCAAAATTAGCTCCAGCTGATATTATTGCTTCAAAATAACTTTGACAGGCTCCTGCAAATATTACCAAATTTTTATTTCTCTTTTTATCATATTTCCTTGCTTCTTTTACTGTTTCGATAAAGTGTCTAGAATTCCTATAATTATATATGTCATTATATCTAGTATTTCTTCTTATCATACCATCATGTCCTGTAATAACTAATATATCCGGGTTATATAATTCTAATAATCTATATACTACTTTTGGTTGTCTATATTCTGGTATGTTCTTCACAATAGCATTTAAACCTAATTTTTTATAATATCTATAAGATTTTTCACTATACTTTCTATCTCCATCTAAATGTAATATTTTACCTGTAACAATCTTCTCTTTTGCTCTTGTGTTATTTGTTATGACTCCTATTTTATAATTTCTATCTTCATATTTTTCTACCGATTTTTCTATTCTTTTTTCTAAGATATTATCCAATTCCTTTAATTTTCTCTTTACTTCCTCTTTTTCTATTAATTCTAAATCTGATACATTACTATCAGCTTCTATTCTTTCGACTATTCCATTTAAGATAGCTACTTTTTCTTTTGGATTTTCTATAATATTTGTAACTCTAAAAATAATATCTTTTCCATAAGATTTTCTTCCTACAATATCACCTTTTTTTATTTTCTCCATTTGATTCACCTCATTATTTAGGCTATTATATTCTATGTCCAAAAATGTCGAAATGTGATATACAAAAAGTAATTAAGTTATAAAAGTTCTAACAACTTTCTATTTAGAATACAATTAAACAAAAGTATTCACATAGGGGGTTTTTCTTTATGAGACAATTAGTTACACAAAACTCACCTGTACATAAAAGTATGTTAACAGGAAAATTATCCATAGAAGAGCGTAGTGTCGCACTTGCACACTACATTATAGATTCAAAAGATACTGTAAGAGGTGCAGCTAAGAAATTTGGAATTAGTAAAAGTACCGTACACAAAGATGTTTCTGAAAGGTTGACAAAAATTAACCCTTCTTTAGCAAAACAAGTAAGAGTTGTTTTAGATGAAAATAAAGCAGAAAGGCATATAAGAGGAGGTATGGCTACTAAAATGAAATATAGTCATTTGCACAATTCTTAAATGCAAAAAAAGAGCTATAACAGTAATGCCATTAATGTTATAGTTCTTTTTTATTATTGTAAATTCTATCTAAATATTCATCTGGATATTTAGTATCTAAGAATACTTCTATCTCAGTATTTGCTTCTATACCTTTGTGCCTGTTTTTTTGTCGAACTCCTGCCATACAAGATATTGTAATATCAAAAATCATTACTATCATTAATATTATAGTAAAAACCTTGACTGTCTTTTTATAAATCATTGGTTCTAATTTTTTCAATGCTGGGTAAGCTATTTTTAAATATATAACTGCTATTATTCCCCAATACACACAATATAATAGGCTTATCCTACCATTAAGATTTATAAACATTTTACTATAATCCCATGATATAGTTCCAAAAAATATTTCCTGAAAAAATGAACACAAGTATTCTAAAATTCCACCCATAATCATTCCTGCAAAAAATGCATCTTTAGGTTCTTTTATTTTTGAAATTAATAAATAATAAGCAACTGCTCCCATTCCATATACTTGAATAAATGGTCCATATATTAATCCTTTTCTTATTACAAGTGTTCTTGTATATACAGTTCCATATATCATTTCTGCAAAAAATCCAAAAACACTTCCTAAAACAAAAATCCAAAATATTATCATTATAAAATTAATAATCTTTACAATCTCTTGTCTACTTTTTTCCATATAATTCCCCATTATTTTTATTGTCTATATTATATACTACTAAATAAAAAAAGAAAAGTACTATTTTTATTTTAAGAAATTCTTAATAACTCCTAATAATATCAATTAAAAGCTATATCTTTTATTACCTCACCTGCAATAATTAGTCCAACTACAGAAGGAACAAATGATATACTTCCTGGAGTTTTTTTTGTACTAGTTTGTATAACATCTACCTTAGGGGATTGTGGTTCCTCTTGTGAATATACTACTTTTAATTCTTTTATCCCCCTTTTTTTTAATTCTTTCCTCATTACCTTAGCTAATGGACATATAGATGTTTTATATATATCTGTTACTTCAAATCTAGTAGGGTCTAATTTGTTTCCGAGCTCCCATTGCACATATGATTGGTACTTTTACCTCATTTGCTTTTTCTACTAGTTTTATTTTTGTTGTCACTGTATCTACTGCATCTATTATATATGAAAAACTATCATCTATTAGCTCTTCTTCATCGCTTTTAAGTTTCTTAGGAATATATGTATCTACTATAATATCTGGATTTATTTCTAATATTCTTTTTTTCATTTCATCTACCTTATTTTTCCCTACATTATTTATATTGCTATGTATTTGTCGATTTAAATTACTAATAGAAATAGTGTCATTATCCACTAATACCACGTGTCCAATTCCTGCTCTAACAAGAGCTTCAACTGCAAAAGATCCAACTCCACCAATTCCATATATAATTATCTTTGATTTTTCTAATTTGTTTAACTTATCTTTTCCAAGTAATATTTCCGTTCGTGAGTTCCATTTTTCTTCCATATTATCACCTATTTAATTCAAATTTATTATACATCATATTATAGCATAATTTATGATTGTATGCTATAATACTTCTAGATTTTGGAGGATAAAATGATAAGAATTAATAATATAAAAATAAGAAAAGATATCTCAAAAGAGGAATTGTTAGAAACTGTATTAATAAAAAATAAAATTGATAAAAAAGATATTTTGGAATGGCATATTTCTAAAAAATCAATTGATGCTAGAAAAAAAGATGATGTTCATTATACTTATACTATTGATTTAGAATTAAAAAATGAAGAAAAATATAAAAAATTCCCTAAAGTAAAAGAATTTAAAATGCCTAATATATCAATTAGAAAAACTAATAAAAAAAATGTAGTTATAATTGGTGCAGGTCCAAGTGGATTGTTTTGTGCACTTACTTTAATCCAAAATGGAATAACACCTATTATAATAGAACAAGGTAATTGTGTAGAAAAAAGAAAACTAGATATTGATACTTTTTCCAAAACCGGTAATCTAAATCCTCTTTCTAATGTCCAATTTGGTGAAGGTGGAGCAGGGACTTTTTCTGATGGAAAATTAACTACTGGAATTAATAGTCCTTTTTGTAGAAAAGTACTTCTAGAATTTGTTAATTTTGGAGCTCCTGAACAAATTTTATATCTGTCAAAACCACATATAGGAACAGATAATTTAGTAACTATTATCAAAAACATTAGACAATACATAATATCTAAAGGAGGAACATTTTTATTTAATACAAAGGCAATAGATTTTACAATTACTAACAATAAAATAGATTCTATTTTATGCAGTATAAAGAATTCAGAAATTATACAAATTCCTACTACTCATACTATATTAGCAATAGGTCATAGTTCTAGAGATACTTTCGAAAAGCTATATGAAAAAGGAATTAAAATGGAACCAAAAAACTTTTCTGTTGGAGTCAGAATCGAACATTTACAAGAAGATATTAATAGATCTCAATATGGTAATGTAACAAAACTAAATTTACCACCTGCAGAATATAAATTATCTTATCATTCTCCAAGTGGTCGTTCATGTTATACTTTTTGCATGTGCCCTGGTGGTGTTGTTATGGCATCTTCGAGTGAAAAAAATACCATTGTTACTAATGGTATGAGTTATTTCTTACGAGATGGAAAAAACGCTAATTCAGCTATTTTGGTTAATGTTGTTCCTGATGATTTTATAGGTTCTTCACCTCTTATGGGAATTAACTTTCAAAAAAGCTTAGAAGAAAAAGCATTTATTTTAGGTGGTTCTAATTATTTTGCGCCAATCCAAAGAGTGGAAGATTTTATAAATAATAAAAAATCCACACATATTGGTAATATAACGCCTTCATATATGCCTGGTGTTACACTTTCGAATTTGCAAGAAATTCTTCCTGATTTTGTTTCATCTACACTAATTGAAGGTATTAAATATTTTGATACTAAATTAAAGGGATTCGCAAACCCTGATAGCATTTTAACTGGCGTAGAAACTAGAAGCTCTTCTCCTGTTAAAATCATAAGAAATGAAAATTTAGTTTCTAATATTGCAGGAATATATCCTTGTGGAGAAGGCGCTGGATACGCTGGTGGCATTATGTCTGCAGCAGTAGATGGAATTAAATGTGCTATTTCAGTTTTAGAAAATTGATTATAAGGTTTTTATACTTCATTATTTTTTCTCAATTTTTGTACGATTTCAGTTAAATTTGTCACTAAATAATCAATATCCTCTTTTGTGTTTTCTTCTCCAAATGTTGTTCTAAGTGCACCTTGGGCAAGTTCTGGAGATAGTCCAATTGCTAATAATACATGTGACGGATTTAACGAACCTGTTGTACACGCTGACCCACTAGATGCGCAAATGCCTTTTGCATCTAAATTAAGAAGTAGTGCTTCTCCATCTACATCAACAAAAGAAAAATTCGCATTTCCTGGTAACCTTTCTTGAATTGTCCCATTTAGATAAATATCTGGGATTTTTTGTTGTACTTGTTCAATATAATAATCTCTAATTTCTTTTAAATGTCTCATATGTCTTTCCAAATTCATTTTTGCTAATTCACAAGCTTTACCTAGTCCCACAATCCCTGCTACATTTTCAGTTCCTGCTCTTTTATCTTTTTCTTGATGTCCTCCATCCATAAACTTTTCAAATTGAATTCCACTTTTAACATATAATGCACCTATGCCTTTTGGTGCATACAATTTATGTCCAGATAATGATAACATATCTATTCCCATTTTTTGCACATCAATTGGAACATTCCCACATGCTTGAACACTATCTGTATGAAAAATAATATTATACATTTTAGCTATTTTAGATATTTCCTCAATTGGCTGTATTGTACCTATCTCATTATTCGCAAACATTATACTTATTAGTATTGTATCATTTCTAATCGAATTTTTTAATTGGTTTAAATCTACTATTCCATCACTATTTACATTTAAATATGTCACTTTAAATCCTTGTTTTTCTAATGATTTACATGTATTTAATACTGCTGGATGCTCTATTTTTGAAGTTATTATATGTCTTCCTTTTTTTACATTTGCATATGCGATTCCCTTAATTGCTGTATTGTCACTTTCTGAACCACACCCTGTAAAATAAATTTCATTTGATTTTGCATTTATTAACTTTGCTACTTTTTCTCTTGCCTCTTCTACAGCCCTTCTACTCTTCCTTCCTATTGTATACATAGAAGATGGATTACCAAATTCTTCTTTTAAATATGGTAGCATTTCTTCGAATACTTCATTTTTAACTCTTGTAGTAGCTGCGTTATCAAAGTATTTTACATTCATAATTTTTCTCCTTTTGTTATTTGCTATAATTTTATTATATTCAAAACGCAGCATTATATTTACAAGATTTTTATTTTTTATTTCATATCTGTATAATAGATTTCTCCAAATCCATATTTAACTTGATAATAATTACCTATAAAAAATGGTTCAGTTTCTTCCTTGAATTCATATGAAGGCTCTAATATCTGTTCTTTGTCTTTATTAATTACTCCCCACTTACCGGTTACTTTTTACAGCTGCAAATCCATACTCATTAAATTCTGTAACTTTATCATATTTTGCCTCAATTACTGTATTTCCATCTTTATCCATAAATCCCCATTTGTTATTTTTTGTTTGGGCAAATAAAGTATTATTTCTATATACATCTGTATTTTTTAACTCTTTTCCTTTTTTGTCAAAATACCTTACTTGCATATTATTATGAATCTTAACATAATCATCTTTCACTTCTATTGATGCATTTTGCATTTCGCATATTGGTTTTATGTTTTCATCATACAATTTTGTCACTTTATCCTTTGAAATTGTAGATTGTATAATACTTGTATTTTCTATTTTCTGAAGAGAATCATTATCTATTTCGAGTTTTATATCATCTTTATCATCTATTATTCCTAGTTTTGAGTTTTCATTGCTTACTATAAAATAGTTATCAAATAAATATTCTACATAATTGTATTTTTCTTCAATTATTTGTTCCTTACTTTTTCCAATCACTCCATACTTAGTTACATCATTTTGACTTTCTATTTTTATTTTATAATTTTCGTTATTTGTGTCTAAAATAGATGTATTAACATCTATGTCAGCTTTTGTTCCATTGTTATTATAAACTGTAACTCCCTCATCATTTTCTGCATATAAATAAGAACCTGTTATATCTATTTGATTATATTGTTCTTTAAGAACTGTTCCTCCTTCCAATGTTAAAACGCCATATTTTTTACTTTTTTCTACTACTAATAAATTATTATTTTCATCATATGCAATTGATTGATATTGATTATTAATAATTTCTTTTTCATTTTTGGTTACACCAAATTGACCATTTTTAGAACATATTATATATGAATTTTCATTGTCTTCAATTTCTATTATTCTAGATAATTGATTATATTCTGGTTTTAGAAGCATTTTTCCTTTATAATTAGCATATCCATATCTATATCCTTCATCTGTTTTATTTGATATTATATATCCAGCATATTTATACCCTTCATCATCAGTATAATACCCATCAACTGATATTTGATCATATGCTGGGTCAATTATTTTTTCACCTTTTACATTTATAATACCATTTTTATTTTCTTGTTTTACTAAAAGTATTGTTTCTTTGTATGGTAAACCTTCAATATCATCATAGATAGCTTTTGTTATCTTTTTTCCCTTAAAATTTATTAATCCATATTTTCCATTTTCTTTATATTTTAGCACACCTTTTTCATACATTAAGTCACTTGTAATATTTTTTAGTCTGATTGGTTCTACCTTTTCATATTGTGTTAATATTTTCTCTCCTTTTTCATTAAGTACTTTTATTTCATCTGCTTCATAGCAAACAAACACCGGTTTTTCAGGATTCGGTATTTTTACATCATCATAAGTTGCTTCTATTAATTTTTCTCCATTTCTATTAATTACACCAGATAAATCATTTTGTTTTAATACAAAATAGTTATATTCATTTACTTTTGTTTCTTCTACTTTGTTGTTTCGTTTATTATAAAAATAATAAGTCCCACCTGCTATAATTGCTATTACTATTACTGCTATAATAATGTTTCGTATTATAAAATTTCTTTTCATAGATTAGACCTTCCTTTATTCTTCTATTTGTTTTTCTAAATTATTTTTACATGCCTTAACCTTTAAAATTCTTTTATCTTCATATTGTTCTATTTTATATGTTACAGTTTCTGTTTCTATTATAGGATTTTCCTCTTCTTCTGGGATTCTTCCTAATTTATCTTGTAAGAATCCAGATAATGTATCATAATCTCCTTCTGGTATTTTTGCATCCAATAATTTATTTACATCATAAATCGGTATACTGCCTGCTAGTATATATGTGTTTTTATCTATTTTTTCAAATTCTTTCTCCTCTTTGTCATATTCATCATATATATCTCCTACCAGCTCTTCTAGTATATCTTCCATTGTAATTAATCCTGCTGTTCCACCATATTCATCAACTATAATTGCCATTTGCTTTTTATTTTTTTGTAATTCTTTAAAAACTTCATTAATTAATCTGTTTTGTGAAATAAAATAAACATCTTTTACTACGTTTTTTACTTTAAATGTCTTTTTGTTTATATTTTTTAGTACATCTTTTATATACAATATTCCCTTGATTTCATCAATTGTTTCATCATATACAGGAATTCTGCTATAACAGTATTCTTCTTTTGAAAGTTCTTGCATTAATTCTTCATTACTAATATTTATATCTACTGCAAAAATATCTTTTCTATGTTTCATAATTTCAGATACTGTAATATCATTAAATTCAAACACATTATTAATTAACTCTTTTTCTTCTTCTTTTATTGTTCCCTTTTCTTCTCCTTGATCTACCATCATTTTTATTTCTTCTTCTGTTACAGATTCTTCCTCATTTTCTCCTACACCAAATAATTTTGATATTGCATTTGTAACAAATGTTAACAATTTTACAAATGGTGATGTAATAATAGAAATTGCTCTAATAACTCCAATAGTTCCAAAAGAAATTTTTTCATAGTTTTTCATAGCTAATCTTTTTGGTACTAATTCTCCAAATACTAATGTAAAGAATGATAGTATAATTGTAATTAAAATAATAGATATGCTTTTCCATACGCCAAGACTTAAAAATGGCATAACTTGATATAAAGTTGGTGCTAACTTTTCAGCAAATGCATCTGATGCAAATGCACTTGATAAAAATCCTGCTAATGTAATTCCTATTTGAATAGTTGCTAAAAACTTACTTGGTGATTTTAACATCTTCTCAATTTGAATTGCTTTTTTATTTCCTTCTCTTGCTTGCTTTTCTATCTTCGCATCATTTAAAGATATAAATGCAATTTCACTTGCTGCAAAAAATGCATTTAAAAAAATTAATATTACTAAAATAACTAGTTGTGATAACATCTTTTTTATCTACTCCTTTTTTTATATAAGATTATTGTACACATTATATCTGTTTTTTATTTTTTTTTCAATAATATTTCACTTTTAGTTGTATATTTTTGATATAAAAAACTAAAACTGATATATTATAATTTTATAATTATATTTTATCAGTTTTAATTTTATTTTTATATTATTGTAGTAATTATTTATAATATTTATATTCCAGTAACTGGCAATTTTTTCAAGCTTTGTTTTTGTCTTTTAGTTATAATTTCCTTACTAAGCTTTGTTTTTGTTTCAATTTTAGGCTTTTCTTGTTTTAAATTATTTACTGTTACAGTAACTTCTTGATTTAAATCTACTTCTAGCCTAATTGGCTGATCATACAATTCATAGCCATCAAGTGTCTTAGTTTCTTTTAAATAGTAACTTCCGGGAATTAAGTTTTCAATTGTAATTTTTCCATCTTTATTTGTCTTTAAATCTGAATATATTGTTTTTTTATTTTTATCCAATAACTCAAATTCTACATTTGGTAATAATTTTGCTGTTTCCTGATCTTTTTTTATAATAATTATTTTTGTTTCATTTTTATAATATGTATCATTAAGAGTCCCTATACCATCCTCAAAAGTAGCTGCTGTTAATGCATAATCTTGATAATTGCTATCTGGTGCTATTCCATATAATACAGGTTTCGTTTTTACTTTACTTTCTACTTTTAAATTAAAACCTCCTTTATTTGTCATATTTTTTATAGGTATTAAGACCTTAAATTTTTCATTAGGATTAAATTCACTTCTTTCTTTGTTATTTTCATCAGTTAGCTTAATTCCTCCTAAATTTCTACCATTTTCTTTAGATATTGTTATTTTGTATTTTTCTATACTTGCTCCTGCTTTTACACTATAGATTTTTGACACATAATTTTTTTCTATGCTATCTTGCTCCCATTTGTCAGAAACTCTATTTATACTAATTGTACTAGATATTTTTGTTTCTGATGAATTGTTTGCATCATTTATTATTTTATTCATAGCATTTAATGTCCTTCTTCCTGCTTCTCCTATTGCACCATAATCTGATGGATTATTATTGTGAATGTAACAATATACTGCTTGTTTTGTTGCTGTAAAAGCTTCTTCTTTGCTATTTACTCCTAGTTCCTGAATCGTTTTATATGGATACCCATTAACAATTCTTCTCCATAAGCCAACATCTTTTACAGCTTCTTGTACAGATACTGTATAAGGAGTAGTTTCTGCTCCAGGTTTTGTTTTATCCATACAATATGCTGGATAATGTACTCCATTATAATTATATTCTACATAACTAACTTTAACAGGTGTTCCTTTATAAGTTAGCAATTTGCCACAATCTCCTATAGTATAAATATTAGCAGCATTTATACTAGTTGCTTGAACTGCATTTGACATACCTAAAATATTAAAAATTATTACTAAAAAGATAATTATTATTCTTCTTGCTACAGTTCCTAAATTTATTTTTTTATTTTTGCTTGCTTTAAATTCTCTTAGATGTTTATTCCATTTAATTCTTTCCTTTGTTTTTCTAATTACATTTGTTTCCTTTTGATTCAATTTTTTATTCCTCTCTTTCTTTTATTTTTCTTTTCCTTGTATACATCTTCTGTATTCTGGCTGGTTTTCTACACAAGTAATCAGTGTAATTGTGTTATTTTGTGTTTGTTCTAAATTTGTCCAGTCATCATCTTTAATTATACTTGTTTTCGTAACTTGATACTGTTTCTTTATTCCATTGTATTGATAATAAATTATATCTCCTTGTTTTAATTTTTTTAAATTTTCAAAATAATTGTTTTCATATCCTCTATTATGAGCTGCAAGTCCGATATTCCCGGTATCCTTTGATGTTTCTACAAAATGTCCTACGTATTTTTCTAAGACATCTTTTGATGTTCCTTCTTGTATAAAAGCTTTTAAATTAATACTTGGAATTTCTAAAAACCAATCTTGTGTATTTTCAACTTCTGGAATTATATCTTTATTATTTATTTCATTTGTACTTTTTTGATTTTTTTCTGTTTGACTTTCAATTTCATTAATGACTTTAAAACCCGCTTTTAATACACCTTTTTGTGTAAAAAAACAATAATTTGAAGATAAAAAATTTACGATTGTAAATATTATTACTGATATTATAAAATTAACAATATTTATATATATAGTAGTATATCTAAACATTTATATAAGGCATCACCTCCTAATTCTATTAAATTTGTTTCTTATTGGATTTTACAGATATAAAAATAATCTAAAAATTTGATTAAAAATTAATTGAGTTAACTCTTTTCATATAATAATATATTTTCTGCAATTTGTAAAGAATTTTTCATCGCAAAATTCGACAAAAAAAGTGGAACATTATAGTCCTGTCCCACTTAGTTCAAAATAAAATTCAACTCCATTTTCTTTGTTTATTATTCCATAGTCATTTCCATAGTTATTCATTACTGCTTTTACAAAAGCTAATCCTATACCTGTTCCACCATCTGTTCTGTTTCTTGATTTATCAATCTTATAAAATCTATTCCAAATTCTGTTTATATGTTCTTCTGGTATGTTTTCTCCTGTATTAAATACTCTTACACGTACTTTATTTTTCTCTCTACATATATCATTTTCTATTCTTATTACATTTTTGCCCTCAAATGGCTTTACATGTTTTATTGCATTTGTTATATAATTGCTAATTACTTGTTCTATATAAAAGTCATCTGCTATTACATTTATTTGATCTGGTGTTTTAAATTCTACTTCTATTTTCTTTTCCTCTAACATAACCTTAGATTTTCTTATAACTTCTTTTTCTACTTCTACAATATCAAATTTTTGGTCATTAAATTCTCTTTTACCATATTCGAGCTTCATTAATTCTAACAATTGTTTTACTAATTTATCCATTTTATTTGTTTCATCAAGAATTACTTCTGCATAAAACTTTCTACTTTCTTCATCTGTGTTCACATTTTCTAATAATCCTTCACTATATCCTTGTATTAATGCAATTGGTGTTTTTAATTCATGTGACACATCAGATATAAAGCTCTTTCTCATTTCATCAATTTTAGATTTTTCTTCTATATCTTTTTCTAATTCAATATTTGTATTTCTTAATTGTTTTATTGTTTTTTCTAGTTTATCAGACATTGCATTAATACTTTTTCCTAAATTGTTTATCTCATCATCTGCATCTGTTATTCTATATTTATGGCTAAAGTCTAAATTTGCCATTTTTTTTGCAATATCATTTAATTCTAAAATTGGATCTGTAAATTTTCTAGATACATATGACACTATAACTGCTGCAATTAATATTGCAAATCCTGCCATCAAATATAAAAAGTTATTTGATATTTTTACACTTTCTTGAATTGATGTTATTGGAATTCTAATATATAGCAAATATCCATTGTCTAAAGTTGCTGATAATAATACATATGTAACTCCATTTTTTATATCTTTAATCTTTTTTATTACAAATTTATCACTATGCTCTATCATTTCTCCTGCACCAGTATTAAATCTACTTGTCATTTCATTCATTTGTCCAAATGTAGAATAAAAGTCCTTATTTGATGTATACACATTTATATTTTGATCATTTCTAATTAATATATCAAAATTATTTTGTATTGCAATTTGCTCTAATTGTGATTCTAAGTCTCCATTTTCTTGATTGTTATAATAATCATTTACTGTTTGATAAACTGATTTTAATGTTTGTCTTTTGCTATATAAATAAAATTGTCCAAATACAAAATTATTAACAATTATTAAAAAAGAAATTATAACTAATATAACTAGTGATAATGTAAGAAATAATTTTACTCTTACTGATTTCAAAGGATTAGTTTTGTGCGTTTTTTTATTCATTTTATTATCCTTTCATATATTATTTTACTTCAAATTTATATCCGACACCTCTCATTGTTTTTATGTATTTTCCTTTTTTTCCTAGTTTATGCCTTATTTTCTTTATGTGACTGTCAATTGTTCTAGAATCTCCATAATAATCATAATTCCAAACATTATTTAATATTTTATCTCTTGATAATGCAATATTTTCATTATCTACCAAATATGTTAATAGTTCATATTCTCTTAAACTTAATTCTATTGGTTTTCCATCTACCTTAACAGTCCTTCCTTCTTTATCTATTTCAATTCCACCAAAGTCTTTAATTTGTTCTAAGTTTTTATTTATTCTTCTTAAAATTGCATCAACTCTTGCTACTAAAATTTTCGGACTAAATGGTTTTGATATATATTCATCAACACCTAATTCAAATCCAAATAATTCATCTTGCTCTTCTCCTCTTGCTGTTAACATTATAACAGGTACTTTTGATTCTTGTCTAATCTGTCTTAAAACAGACCATCCATCTAATTTTGGCATCATAACATCTAATAGTATTAAACTAATTTTATTTTTATTATTTTCGAATATTTCTAATGCTTTCTCGCCATCTTCTGCTTCTAAAATAATATATCCTTTTGCTGTTAAGAAATCTTTAATTAATTTTCTCATTCTTTCTTCGTCATCAACTACTAAAATACTGTTTTGAATCATCCTTACCACTCCTTGTACATTTATAATTATTATATATTATAACTTCTAATTATGTCTATACTGTGAATTCTTTTGTTATATATTTTATACTAATATAAAAAATACCCATATAATGATATGTTATAATTTAAAATATCACTATATATGGGTAGTTTAACTTATTTTTATTTATTTTCTCATATATACAGTTTTAGTATCATAAGCAAGTTCTATATTTTCTTCTTTTAATATCTTCATAATCTTTCTGTTAATATTTTCCCTTTCAGTTAAGTAACTTGGATAATCTACAGAATCTGTATAACTACAAACAAGTATATTTATTCCATTATCTGTTATTTCATCAAATTTTACGATAATAGATTCATCATAAACAGTATCTCTTGATTGTAACATTTCTTTTACTCTTTCTTGAAACTTTTCAATTTTCTCCAAAGGAGTATCTATCTCTATACATAAATTTGTACGATATCTTCTTTTTTCCATCTTGCTCCAATTTATTATAGAAGAATTTGATATTATCGAATTTGGTATATTTACTATAGAATTTTCAAATGTTCTAACTCTTGTACTTCTAAATGTAATGTCTTCTACAGTACCTTCATAAGGTTCCATTTCTATCCAATCTCCGACTATAAACGGTTTGTCTAAAAATATTACCAAACCTCCAAATAAGTTTTTAGCTGTATCCTGTGCTGCAAGAGTTACTATTACACCACCTATTCCTAGTCCTGCAACCAAACCATTCAAGTTAAATCCTAAAAGCGTAATAACAATAAATCCTGCTATTATATATATAATCAATCTTATTATTTTAAGTATAAAATCAAACATAGAGTCTTCAACATCTTTGCTTGTTTTTTCCTTCATTCTTTTTACTAATGATGATGTTGGTACAAAGCTTTTTGCTAATCCTCTTGCAAAAGCTATTACACTAACAATTTTAAATCCTTCTGTTACAATATTTATAACCTCTTTTGAAAGATTTAATGGTGCTTGTAAAAATAATATTGCAACATATATACCTAATATCACAAAAAATACTCTTAATGGGTCATAAAATGCACTTTGTTTTATTTTCTTTTTATTTTTTTCTTTTATTTTTATCATTCTAATAATTGTATATGCTACACTAGAGCTAAAAATTCTAAAAAGTATAGCTATACATATCGCAATTATTATGTCCATAATTTGTGCTGTTGTTATATTAGTTATAAAATCAACTATTTGTTTCATTTTTTCCTCCGTATTTTATTTAAGTAATTAACTCATATAATCTCTTAATTTTTTACTTCTGCTAGGATGTCTTAATTTTCTTAATGCTTTTGCTTCTATTTGTCTAATCCTTTCACGTGTTACTTCAAATTCACGTCCTACTTCTTCTAATGTTCTTGCTTTTCCATCTTCTAAACCAAATCTTAATTTTAAAACTTTAGCTTCTCTTGGTGTTAATGTATTCATAACTTCTTCTAACTGTTCTTTTAATAATGTATATGCTGCTGAATCATGTGGCGCTGGACTATCATCATCTTGAATAAAATCACCTAAATGGCTATCATCTTCTTCACCAATTGGTGTTTCCAAAGAAACTGGATCTTGTGCTATTTTCTGTATCTCCATTACTTTTTCTACTGGTATTTCCATTTCTTCTGCTATTTCTTCTGGCGTTGGTTCTCTACCTAATTGTTGTAATAGATGTCTTGAAGTTCTGATTAGTTTATTTATTGTTTCCACCATGTGTACCGGAATCCTAATAGTTCTTGCTTGGTCAGCTATTGCTCTTGTAATTGCTTGTCTAATCCACCAAGTAGCATAAGTACTAAATTTAAAGCCTTTTGTATAATCAAATTTTTCTACAGCTTTTATTAATCCCATATTTCCTTCTTGAATTAAATCTAAAAATAACATACCTCTTCCTACATATTTTTTTGCTATACTAACTACTAGTCTTAAATTTGACTCTGCTAATTGTTTCTTAGCATCTTCATCACCATCTAATATTTTTTTAGCTAAATCTAATTCTTGATCAAATGTTAAAAGTGGTATTCTTCCTATTTCTCTTAAATACATTCTAACTGGATCATCAACATTTATTCCTTCATAACTTGTTTCTGTTATCTCATCTAATTTTAAATCTTCAACTTCTTTTAAGTCTTCGATATCTGGTTCTTCATCCATATCATCATTTAATAAGTTTACCCCTAATTCTTCAAAAGCATCAAACACTTTATCTATTTGATCTGGATTAACATTATCTAATTCTTTTGCTAAATCACCATATGTTATTTTTCCTTGTTCTTTAGCTTTTTTTAATATATTATTTACTTTTTCATTTTTTAATTTATCATCTTCTATATTTTCTTTTTCATCTTTTACTTTATTTTCTTTATTCTCTTCTACTTTTTTAGCTGCTTTTTTCTTTGTTGCTTTACGTGCTTCTTCCATCTTTTCTATATTTTCATTTTTTTCCTGTTTTTTTGTACTTTTATTCTCCATTTTCTTCTCATCTTTTTCTTCTTTTTTTGTAACTTTTTTCTTTGTTTCTGGCTTTTTTACTTCTTTAATTTCTTCTTTCTTATTTGCCATTTTAAATTTCACCCCTACCTAATTTTTGCTAACCTAATAATAATATCACTTAGCTCTTTTTCTAATTCTTTTTTATTACTTACTTCTAAATCTGTCTCTAATAAGTCTAAAATTTGGAATTTTCTTTCATTTAATTTTTCTTTTTCATAACTTTGCATTATATCATCTATTGCTTTTTCAATATCCTCTATTTCATAATCATCTGCCATTATTTCTGTAATATGGTTTTGCTCATCTTCGTTAAGATTATCTAATATTCCATTTATATTACTATTTCCCTTTTCAAATTCTTCATACAATTTTTTAGCAATTTGATTGTTTAACTCATCTCTAAAATCGCTTACTTTTATATTTTGCTTAATTATTTGAAAAATATTTAAATCTCCTGTTAATAAAATAGATAGTATTGTATTTTCTTTTCTTTTAATTGTTTGAGATATCTCTTGTTTTTCTCTTTTTTGATGTTGAATTACAGGTTTTGCTTTGTCTAATATCTTTTCACTTTTAACCCCAGAATAGGATAGCTTATTTACTTCTGCATAAATTGCTTCTTTTGATATTTCATATTCTTTTGATATTTTTCCAATATATACTTCCTTTTCCATTGTATTATCTACTTTTGAAATCAATTTTGCTATTTCATTTAAAAATTTAATTTTATCATTTGTATTATTTAGGTTTAAATCTTTTTTTAAAACTTTTACCTTAAATTCAATTACAGAAAGCGCTTTATCAATTAAATTATTAAATCTCGCATTTCCATATTTTATTATATATTCATCTGGATCTTTTGCACCTTCCATTTGTAAAACACGAATATCACATCCCATATTTTGCAATATATCTAGTGCTCTTATCTTTGCAGTAAGCCCTGCTTCATCTGAGTCAAAACTTAAAATAATTTGTTGTGTATTTTTTCTAAGTAACCATCCTTGTGCTTGTGTTAATGCTGTTCCGAAGTGGCGCTACTACATTAGTAATCCCTCTTTGATGTAAAGAGATAACATCCATATACCCTTCTACTATTAAAAGCCTTTTAGTATCACCTTTTTTTGCAACATTTAATCCAAATAAATTTCTACCTTTACTATATACTATATTTTCTGGAGAATTTATGTATTTGGGTTTAGAATCATCTAATACTCTTCCTCCAAAAGCAATAACTCGTCCTCTTGCATCACAAATCGGAAACATAAGACGATTTCTATAGCGATCTATATATTTGCCATTATCATTTTTATTTACTAATCCAGATTCTAAAATTTCTTTATCTTCAAATCCTTCTTTTCTTAACGCTATATATAATTCATCAAATTTTCCAGAAAAACCAATTTTAAAAGATTTTAATGTTTCATTACTTAGCTTTCTTTTTTTGATATAATCTTGCGCTATTTTTGATTCTGGTTTATATAAATTTTCATGATAATAGTTAGCTGCATATTCATTTACTTTTAATACTTTTGCTTTTAATTGTTCTTTTGCTGAATCAGCACTATTTTCTAATGTAGGTAATTGTATATTTGACCTTTCTGCTAAAGTTTGAACAGCTTCTATAAAGCTAATCCCCTCTATTTTTGTCAAGAATGTAAATACATTTCCTCCTACTCCACAACCAAAACAATGAAATATTTGCTTGTCTGGTGAGACAGAAAAAGATGGCGATTTTTCATTATGAAATGGACATAATCCAAAGAAATTTCTTCCACTTCTTTTTAAATGTACATATTGTGATATGATATCAACGATATCATTTGTTTGTCTTACTTCATCAATGATTTCATCGCTATAACGCATTTCTTCCTCACTTTCTTTCAAATTATTTCAAATAAACATACGTATATATAATATTCGACGTATTTTACATAAATCCTTCTTGTTTCTCTAAAAAAATGTCAAAAGGATTTCTCCTTTTGGCATTTTACGTCATTAAAGTCATCTTATAATCTAATTTATTTATCATTTTTGCACATGATACCCATTCTTTTGAATCTTTTTTGTTCAACTTAATTTTACTTTTATATTTCATCTTATGTTCAATACTTGCCCAATAGTCCATTGCCATCGTTCTAATTTGTACTTCAACTTTTACATATATAATATTATGTGATAACATAACTGGTACTCCTAATATAATATGATATGCTGAATATCCACTTTCTTTAGGATGTGTTATATAATCTTTTTCTTTTATCGTTTGAACTCCGTGGTAATTTTTGTAATAAGTTTTTTATTGAATATATGTCTTTTTTTAATGGACATATTATCCTTACTCCTGCTATATCATTTATGTTTTCTATCATATTCTTATATGTTAGTACACATTCCTTAGCCTTCATTTTCCTTAATATACTTTCTGGTTTTTTTATTCTAGTATTTACATGATCTATTAAGTCATAATCATAAAATATTTTAAATTCTTTGTTTATTATATCTATTTTTACTTCTAATTCTTTTATTGCCATTTCATAAATAAACATTAATTTTTGAAATGTTTTATCCTCCACTTTGACTTTTTGGTTATAATCTAAAAAGTTCTTCATCTTTGTTAAATCTGTACTTTTGGGTTCCTCTGTTTTCATACTTTCAACTCCTTATATATAATACTTTTTGTTTTCTATATCTAGTATATGCATTATATTATATTTGTATTGTTTCTAATTAGTATTCTATTTGTGACTTTTTTGTGAAATAAAAAATAGCTAGTTTTGAAGTGCACCCCAAATGTTAGATTTTTGTCTAACTTCTTGGTTCGGTTCATTCCTAGCTATTTTTACTTGTTATTTAAATCTTTCTATTAGTTCATCTATTTTAACAATTTCCTTTTCTCCTGTTTTTGTGTGTTCAAGTTCAACTTGTTCTTTAGTAGCTTTATCTCCTAAAACAATTAAATATGGAGTTCCCAAAACTTTACAATCTTTTATTTTTGCTCCTATATTTAGGTTCTCTCTATCATCTAAGATAACACCTATTTTTTCCTTTTGCATAATAGTATATAATTCATTTGCCATTTTTATTTTTTCTTCATCATCAGATTTTGGTATGATTTGAACTTTATAAGGTGCAATATTTTCTGGTAAACAAAATCCACATGGTCCCCATTTTTCATCATTTAGCACATATTGTTCATACAAAGCTGCAACTGTTCTACTTACTCCAATTCCATAACATCCCATATAATACAAAGATTCTTTTCCCTCTTTATTTATGTATTTTCCGTTCATCATTTCAGAATATCTTGTTCCTAATTGGAATATATGTCCAAGTTCCATTGTTCTTATCTCTTTAAAACTTGATATGTCTTTGATTCCATATTCTTGTTCTAAATATTCTTTATAATCTTCTCTTTCTAATATTTCTGTATTCAAACCTATTTTTGTCTCTTCATCATAAAGAATTTTATCTTCTCCTTGATTAGAAATTAGCATAAACTCTTCTGATTTTTTTCCTCCCATTGCTCCATTATCTGCAACTATCGGAATTACTTTTAACCCAATTTTCTCAAAAATTTCCAAAAATGCTCTTCTCACATTTTCATATGATTTTGCCATTCCCTCTTCATCTTTATCAAAACTATATGCATCAAGCATTGGAAAAGATTTTCCTCTTAATAAATATCCTCTAGTTCTAATCTCATTTCTAAATTTTTCTCCGATTTGATAATATGTTACTGGTAAATTTTTATAAGATTTAAGCTTTTCCCTTGCAAATTCAAGTACTGCTTCTTCACCTGTTGGTGCTAAGCAAAATGTTCCTTTGTTAGATTCTGTAATTAGCATTGTTCCATCATTTACATAGTGGTCATATCTTCCTGAATTTTTCCATATAGTATCTGGTTGTAAAGTTGGAAGTAATACTTCTATACAACCATACTTATTTAATGTTTCTATAATTATTTGTTCTACTTTTCTTCTTACTAATAATGGTATAGTGTTATATCCAAATAATCCTGCACTATATTGTACTAATTGTCCTGTTTGTAATAATATACTTTGACCTGGATACATTTCATCTATATTATTTAATTTTACTGTTCCCATTCCTGTTCCGTGATAATTTCATATATTTAATCCTCCTTATATTTTTTAATCTTCATTATTTTTTTGCTCATTGTTATTTACATCTTCCCTTTCGGGCTCTTGAGCCTCTTTCTCATTTTCTTCTATTATATCATCAATTACAATTTGTTTATTTTCATCCAATTTATATTTAGGAAGCTCTGGTAATTCTTCTAATGAACTATATCCAAACATTTTTAAGAAGTCATTTGTGGTTCTATATGACATTGGTTTTCCTGGTAAATCTATTTTTCCTGCTTCTTCAATTAAACCATATTCTAATAATTTGTACACACATGCATCTGCTGAAACCCCTCTTATTGCTTCTATTTCTGCTCTTGTTATTTTAGGATTATAGGCAATTATTGCTAAAGTTTCTAATGCTGCATTTGATAAATTTGGTTTTGTTCTTTTATCTAACACAGGATAAACATATTCATATAATTCTTTTTTAGTACACAATTGATATGAATCATCTACTTTTATTAATTCAATTCCTCTGTTTTTATTTTTATATTCTTCTTGCATATTCTCTATTAAAGTATCTATATCCTGAATAGACATTTCAAGCGCCAATACCAACTCTTTCTGCTTTACCATTCCTCCAGCAGCAAAAAGAATTGCTTCTATTATTGCCTTTTTTTCTTCGATTTCCACTTTTTTTACTTTCCCTTCTTGTTTTTTTATCTAATGTTTTTATTATGTCATGTAAACACGAATATGTCAATATTTTTTTAATTTTCTTGCACTTTTAGTTTTTATATGATAATATAAAAAAAACTAATTTTGGAGGTTATTATGAATGAAAAGAAAAATTTAGAAGTTGTTTCTGGAGACGGTTCAAATTTAAATATATCTCCTGTTTATGACCATTTAAATGTTTCTACACCAAAAACCACAAAGGAAAAACCCAAATATGTTGTAGTTCCTAAAGAATCTAATAATAAAAAGGAAAAGCTTTCTAAAAGTAAAACTAAGAATAAAAATAAGGATGAAGATAAAAAATAATCTTTAAATTATATAAAACCTATAATTATATTAATATTTAAGATATAATTTATAGGTTTTTTTATATAAGTAATTGTATATTATTAAATAGGAGTTTTTTTCTTGACACAAAAAATTTTTAGGAATATACTAAACTCATAAATTTATAAGAAAAGGAGGCTTGCTAAAAATGGATAACATGATAGAAATTAGATGGCATGGTAGAGGTGGTCAAGGTGCTAAAACAGCTTCTTTATTACTTGCCGATGCTGCCTTCAATACAGGAAAATATATTCAAGGCTTCCCTGAATATGGACCTGAAAGAATGGGTGCTCCAATTACTGCTTATAATAGAATTAGTAGCTTACCAATAACTATCCATAGTAACATCTATGAACCTGATTATGTTGTAGTAGTAGATGATACTCTTTTAGAATCTGTAGATGTAACAGCAGGTTTAAAAGAAACAGGAGCTATTGTTATTAATACAACAAAATCAGTTGATTATTTAAAAAATGCACTAAAAGGTTATAGAGGTTCTATTTATACAATTGATGCTAGAAAAATATCAGAAGAAACACTTGGAAGATATTTTCCAAATACACCTATGCTAGCTGCTATTGTAAAAGTAAGTGGAATAATGTCTGATGAAGAGTTATTAGAAGATATGAAAAGTTCTTTTAAACACAAATTTGCAAAAAAACCTGAAGTAATTGAAGGAAATATGAAAGCTTTAGAAATTGCATTAAAGGAGGTTAAAAAGATATGACAAATATAAACCCTACAACACCTATGGAAAAAATGACTATGGGTGGTAATATCTATAATGCTGGTAATGCAAAGGAATTTAAAACTGGAGATTGGAGAAGCACTCGTCCCGTATTTTTATCTGATAAATGTAAGCAATGTGGATTATGCTTTCCTGTTTGCCCAGATGATGCAATTCCAGTAAATAAAGATTTAAAAAGAGAAGATTTTGATTTTGATTATTGCAAAGGATGTGGTGTGTGTGCTAAAGTTTGCCCATTTGGAGCAATTGAAATGAAAGAAGAATAATTAATTTATTATAGAAAGGAAGAAAATTTATGAGTATAAGAGAAAGATTAAGTGGTAATGAAGCTGCTGCTATTGCAATGAAACAAATTAACCCTGATGTTGTTGCTGCTTTTCCTATTACACCTTCAACAGAAATACCTCAATATTTTTCAACTTTTGTAGCAAATGGAAGTGTTGATACAGAATTTGTTGCAGTTGAAAGTGAACATAGTGCTATGTCTGCTTGCATTGGGGCTGAAGCAGCAGGTGCTAGAGCAATGACAGCTACTTCTTCTAATGGTTTATCTTTAATGTGGGAAATGATATATATTGCATCTAGTTTGAGATTACCTATTGTTCTGTCTTTAGTTAATAGAGCTGTATCTGGTCCTTTAAACATTCATAATGATCATTCAGATGCAATGGGAGTAAGAGATGCAGGATGGATTATGTTATTTTCAGAAAATAACCAAGAGGCATATGATAACACATTAATGGCTCATAGAATTGCTGAAAATAAAAATGTAATGTTACCTCTAATGGTATGTCAAGATGGCTTTATAACTTCACATTCTATTGAAAATATTGAATTAGAAGATGATGAAAATGTAAAACAATTTATAGGTCAATATCACCCAGAACATTATTTATTAAATCAAAAAGAACCTATTTCTGTTGGTCCTTTAGATGTCCAAAGTTATTTATTTGAACACAAAGCTGCACAAGCAGAAGCTATGAAAAATGCTAAAGAAGTAATTTTAGAAGTTGCAAAAGACTTTGAAAAAATGACAGGAAGGAAATATGGTCTATTTGAAGAATATAAATTAGAAGATGCAGAAGTCGCTGTTGTTTGTATGAATTCAACAGCTGGAACTACAAAATTTGTTGTAGATAATTTAAGAAATCAGGGAATTAAGGCAGGACTTTTAAAAATTCGTGTATTTAGACCTTTTCCTTTTGAAGAAGTAGCTAAAAGTCTAGAACATTTAAAGGCTGTTGCAATATTTGATAAGGCTGATTCCTTAAATGCAATGGGTGGTGCTTTATTTGAAGATGTAACATCTAGCTTATATGTAAACAAGAAGAATGTACCAGCAGTTAATTATGTTTATGGTATAGGTGGCAGAGACACTAAAACCGATGATATTGAAAAAGTTTATTATGATTTATTAGAAATAGCAAAAACAGGAAAAATTGATAATCCATATAGATATTTTGGATTAAGAAAGGAGAATAACTAACTATGCCTTATAATGTTAAAGAAATAATAGCAAATAAACCATCAAGATTTACTGCAGGACATAGAATGTGTGCTGGTTGTGGTGCTCCTCCAGTGGCTAGAATGGTATTAAGAGCCCTAAATCCTGAAGATCATGCAGTAATTTGCCGGAGCGACTGGTTGTATGGAAGTTTCAACATTTATATACCCATACACAGCTTGGACAGATTCATTTATACATACAGCATTTGAATGTGCAGGAGCAACTTTATCAGGTGCTGAAGCAGCTTATCGTTCTATGAAAAAGCAAGGAAAACTTGATAATACAACAAAATTTATTGCATTCGGTGGAGATGGTGGGACTTATGATATAGGTTTACAAAGTTTATCTGGTGCAATGGAACGTGGACATGACATGGTATATGTATGTTATGATAATGGAGCATACATGAATACGGGTATTCAGCGTTCTTCTGCTACACCAAAATTTGCAGATACAACAACTTCCCCTGCTGGTAGTGTTATTCCAGGAAAAATGCAATCTAGAAAAGATTTAACAAAAATTATGGTGGGACATCATTTACCTTATGTTGCTCAAACAATTGGATATATGAATTTCAAAGATCTTTATGAAAAATCTCAAAAAGCTATATATACAGAAGGCCCTGCATTTTTAAATGTTATGGCTCCTTGTCCTAGAGGTTGGGGATATCCTACTGATATGCTTATGCAAATTAATAAGTTAGCAGTTGAAACTTGTTATTGGCCTTTATATGAAGTAATTGATGGTAAGTATAAAATTAATTACAAACCAGCTAATAAGCTACCAATTGAGGAATTCCTAAAACTACAAAAAAGGTTTAAACATATGTTTAAACCTGAAAACAAGTGGATGATTGAAGAATTTCAAAAAGAAGTAGATGCTAGATGGCAAGAATTACTTGATTTAGAGGAAATCACTAATAAATAATAAAATAAATATAAAAATCAAAGAGCTATATAGCTCTTTGATTTTTATATAAAAGCATTTTCTATTCCTTTATTATTTATTATAAAAAATTCATGGCTTATCAATATTTTTTATAATAGTTGTTTTCTCTTAGCAAAAATTTAATTATTTATATTCACTTACCTTTATTATCTTTATTTTTAGTAGGTATTAAAAATAATGCACCTACTAATATCGGTAAATAAAAAGTATAAATTCTCCAGAACAAAATTGACATATTAATAGTTCCTTCTTTAAAAACAGAATTAAACAATAAGTAAAAACCTCCTTCTGCCCCTAATCCTGAACCTGGTGTTGGCACAAACATCATTATAAGTAATAAAAATGCTTGTATAGGTATAATTTGCCATATTGTTATTCCTGAATTCCCAAATGCTCTATATATCATATATGTAATAGAATAATATGCAAAACTTTGTACTATTGCAACCAAAAACATTTTAATTACCATTTTCTTTTCCGATTTCATAACTATAAATTGCTCACTAAAATTTTCAATTCCATCAATTACTTTTTGTAATGTTTCTTCTGGATTTTTTAAAATGTGAATTCTTCCTAAAAATTTTATTATTGGTGTAACAATTTTTATTATAATTTGCTTTTTTATTCCTATTAAAATAGCTAAAACTATTGCTATTATATTAACAGAAAAACCTAATACTGCTATAAACAAATAATCTCGTATAAGTCTTTTAAAAAACTCAAGTTGAAATAAAGCAACCACTATAGTACAAGAAACTAATGCAATTTGTGTAACAATAAACTTTATTATCATAGCACTAAGTGAATCACTTACTTTTTTTCCAGTTTTAGTTAACTCATATGCCTGCATTGGCTGCCCACCCGTAGCAAATGGAGTAATATTATTAAATAATTGTCCAATCATAGCTACTTTAAATGAATTTTTAAAAGTTTGAGTTGGATACATTCTTTTTATAGGTATATATAAATTTAACGAATCACATAGCCAATGAACCAATAAGCATCCTACTCCTGCTAATACCCATTTATAATCTACACTATGTAATAACTCTATTATATTATCCATTCCATCTATATAGATCATATAAATAGCTAGCCCTGTAAACACAGCGATTATAAAAATAAAATTTAAAATTTTCATTTTTTTATTTGCTGCTTTTTTTCTTATTATTTCATTATTTAAATTTATACTTTCTTGATTACTTTTTAGATTTTCTTGCATTATACTCTCCCAAAATATTTTTTATTAGACTTATACTTTTACTTTATTATAACTTTCATCTTTAATTCCAGATAAATGAAACAAATCTATTTTTTAACTTTATGTTAATATAGTGTTATAATATTATTAGTTACTTATTAACATTGTAGTCTATATTTTTAGACTACACCATCCCCAAAAGGAGGACTTTCTATGTCTTTAATTATACCAACAGTTGTAGCAACACTAGACACAGATAGTTTTGAATTATCTGAAAGTTTAAAAGAGTTTTTAAGTCGTGACGATCAGGGTATGTCCGGATTAGAATTCATGCTAAATGATCCAAAACTTACAAAACGTATTCCTGATAATGTAAGATATGATTATGAAATCTTATATGGATTGATTAGTCATGAAATTGATATATCAACAGAAAAAGTTATTGAATATCTTTCAGACTTAAAAAAAGATCCCAAAGAACTTATTCACAAGATAATTCAAGAAATTTATGAGGAAGATAATTAATCTTCCTCCCCCTAGAGGGAGTTGTTATATTACAAACTATTTTAATAATATGTTTAAAATTTAAAAGAAATATATTTGCCAAATTTGCTATTGTTTAAATAACAGTATATACTTTTATTTTAGTTTTTGTAAATACTTTTTTCGGTATTATAAAAAAATATGAACTATACTTTAAAAATTGGGTATAGTTCATATGTTTTTTAGTCATTACTTTCTGGTGCGTCTACAGGACAAACTCCTGCACATGTACCACATGAAATACAAGCTGATTGCTCTATTTCAAATTTATCTTCTCCTTGTGATATACATCCTACTGGACATTCAGCTGCACATGCTCCACAAGAAATACATTTATCTGTTATTTTATATGCCATTTATCTCACCTCCTATATTTCTACTAGTATTAATGCTAATTTCTTTTTTCTATTTTTTTGTCCTCTTCTTCTAGTTTTTCCAATTCCTCTAGCTCTTTTTTATGCTCTAATTCTTCTTCATCTAGTTTTTCTGACATAGCACTTTTTAATATCTTGATATCTTTTGCATTATATTTTTTATATAGAAAACCATCTCCATCTTTTATTTTAACTCTTATAATTTCTTTTAATGTCTCTATATTATCAACTTCTCCCTCTCCATCTTCAGTTTTTACAATGTCTCCTATATTAGGAAGCCTTTTTAGTTTTTCTTCATAAACATCACTTTCATATTTTAAACAACACATAAGTCTTCCACAGTTACCTGATATTTTAGAAGGATTTAGCGATATATTTTGTTCTTTTGCCATTTTTATTGATACAGCTTCAAAATCACTTAAAAAACTGCAACAGCACAATTCTCTTCCACAAACACCATTTCCACCAATTCTTTTTACTTCATCTCTTACTCCTATTTGGCGCAATTCAATTCTAGTTTTGTATATTGCTGCTAAATCTTTTACTAATTCTCTAAAATCAATTCTTCCATCTGCCGTAAAGTAAAATAAAATCTTACTATCATCAAATTTATATTCAACATCTGTTAATGTCATGTCTAATTTGTGTTCTTTTATCTTTTTTTGACAAACCTTAAAAGCTTCTTTTTCTTTCTTTTGGCATTCTTCATAATGTTTATGATCTTTATAATTTGCTATCCTAATTACTTTTTTTAATGGTGCAACAATTTTATCATCCTCAACAATTCTATTTGGAATCATAACTTCACCATATTCTTCTCCTTGAGCTGTTTCTACTATTACTTTATCGCCTTTTTTTACTTTTAAATTTTTTGGATTAAAAAAATATATTTTACCTAATTTTTTAAATCTGACTCCTACTATATTCTTCAATTTATTTCCTCCCACATGTTAAATAACATATAATCTATACACATATCATAATTTGCATTTTGCCTTATTCTTTTCTTAGTGTTTTCCACAATCTCTATGCATCTTGTGTATTTATAATCTATTTTTGCCATCTTTAGTAAAACTATATTTATATAATCTAACATTTCAAAAATCTCTTCTTTAGATTTATATAATACTTCTGCACTTTTTACAAGCTCTATTATATTTTTTCTTGGTAAATTTTTAATAAGTTCCTCTAATTTTAAATATTGTTCCTTTTTATCTTTTAATATAACTGCTTTTCCAATACTTCCTTGAAATGAATCTAACATACTTTGTGTAATGTCTTTCATTTCATAATTTTCTTCAAGATATTTCTTTATATCTATATCTTTTATTGGTTTAAAATGTAAAATCATACATCTAGATTTTATAGTGGTTAAAAAAGCTCTCTCATTTGAACCTATTAATATTATTGTTGCAAATTTAGGTGGTTCTTCTAATGTCTTTAATAAACAATTCTGTGCTTCTTTTGTCATTAAATCTGCATCATTAATTATATATATTTTATTATTTGAAATAATAGGTTTTTCTTGTATCTTTTTTTGTAATTCTCTAATCTGTTCGATCTTTATACTAGTTCCATCTGGTTCTATAAGTAAAAAATCAGGATTATTATTACTATCAAATTCCACACAAGATTTACATCTATTACAATGTTTCTTTTCATCTAAACATAAAACACTTTTTGCAAATTCAATAGCCATCATTTTTTTTCCAATACCTGATGTTCCTAAATATAAATAGCTATGTGATACTTTATTATTTTTTATTGCTTGTTCTAGCGTATCTTTTATCGGTTCATTTCCTATAATATTTTCAAACACTAAAAAGTCTCCTTTACTATTCGACCTTTCCCCATTTATCTAATGGCCAAATCCTAATTGCTACTGTACTTTCTATTTCTTCTAAAGGAATACATCCAAATGCTCTACAGTCTGTACTATGATTTCTATTGTCCCCCATTGCAAATATACAATTTTCTGGAACTATAAAATCATCAAATCCCACTCCCATAATGTCTGTTACAATTCCTTCTTGTAAATAATTTTCCTCTAATTCTTCTTCATTTATATAGACTTTTCCATCTTTAATTTGTACATGCTCCCCTGGAAGCGCTATAACCCTTTTTATATAACTTCTTTTACCAATTTCTAAAAAATTATTTACAAACCATTTAAATCCTGTTTTCTTATTATATTTAGCTACTGGATTAGAAAAGTCAATTTCCGAAGTAGTATAACTTGTTTTTGCTGGTTCTTCAAAAGTTATAATTTGACCTCTTTTAGGTAATTTTTTTGTTGTTCTTCCCCATCTATTTAACCACAATCTTTGGTCTTGCACTAATGTTGGATACATAGAAACTTGTTTTACTATTGTTGGTGTTCCTATAAAATATCTAAAAAGCATTGCTAAAACTAATGCTATAATAATACAATATACCCATTCCAATATTTCTTTTACTGTTGAATTCAAATTTATCTCTCCTTATTTTTATGCTTTTTTTATTTTTTTCTATTATACATTAAATTACCTAATTTATCAATTAAAAAGTAATATATTTCAAAATATTTTCAATTTGACATTTTATGTAAATAATGGTAAAATACATATATCGTTGTATATACACAATTAATCAGCAAAAGTTAATATGTATATTAACTTGCTAGAATGGAGGCAATCATGAAAAACGATCTTATTATTTTTTGCAGTGGTAGAACAAAAAACAATTTAATAATTGTTAATGCTACCAATCACATCCTTCGGGTCAAAGAGGAAGATGGATCAATTTTAGAAATTCCTTCAAGTGTGTGGCCTACAGATGATGTTCTTCGAAACTTTTATAAAAAAAGAGCACAAGTTCTAGGACTTTCACTTATCTACTTGAGACATTTGCTAGATTCTTCATTATTTATTAATGTGCAAGTTTCTGAATTAGAGGTACGCAGATTTGTTTATGAAAATCAGTACAAATCTGTGGGGAATTCTGCTATTTCCATTTTGGAGAACATTACATCTTGTTATCCATACCAGGATATGGTTATTGTTGGAACAACAGTAGCAGCAAAAACCTATCCAAAATATGTAGTTACACCTACATACATAGATAGAGAAAATAATCTAATTAGATGTAATAAATTTATGTCTTACAAATAGATTTAATCTCTATCAAAAAAATAAAAACCTATCTATAAAGTAATCTTTACTGTATAAATAGGTTTTATTTTTTATTTTACTGAATAACTAAATCCATCATAAAAAGTACCATTTATATATATATGAGTGAAATATAGCCCTGTTTCATTCTTATGTTCCGATTTATTTACTGAATAATACCATACTTTTGTGCCATGTCTTGTTGTTGATATTCCATTATGCCATGCTAAATCATCTTGTCCGTTATTGTTTGTCCATGTTGGAAATGCTACTGTAGTTGCCTCTGTATAGGCATCATACCAATATACAAAGTATCCTGTTGAAGTCCTTACTGCTTCTGTAACTCTACCATAAACTTTTCCATTTATAGAACAATCAAAAATCCTTGTTTTTCCCTCTTCATTATATAAAGAGTTATATACAGAATTTGTACCTTTTATAGTTGTATTATAAATATTAGCTAGTCCTTTAGTATCTGTTAAAACTGCCCAATGACTAGAAGATTTTGATTCTATTATTCCCCCTGATACTGTTGACGTTCCTCCTCTTGAAACAAGTCCATGTTCTTGTGAATCAATTGTTCCTCCAGACATATTGAAATTTCCCTCATTCATTATTGCAGAACCATTCCCTGTTCCTGTGTAAATTATTTCACCTCCTATCATATTAAATATTCCTGATTGCTTATTATGTAAACTCCATGAATTTCCTACAACTGTTCCACTTTCAAAGTTCAATGTTCCTTCATTTTGTAGACTAATATAATTTGATGTTGAGTTAACTGTTCCTCCTTGTAATGTTAATGTTCCTAAATTTTGTATTGTTGTTTCAGTACTAGTTATGGTTTTGTTATTTAAATTTAAAGTAATATTTTTTCCATTAGGTATTATTATAGATTCTGATGTATTTTCTAATAATACTATTGTTGTTGCTGTCGATGTTGGTATAAATGTATTTGGTTTTAACTTATCTATTTTATCTATTGTTACTGTCTTTTCTATCTTATTTCCTGCTATATCTTCTGCTGTTACTGTTACTGTATTATTATTTGTTTTTACAATTGCATTTGTTATTCCATTTATTTCATAATCTATTTTATTTATTCCTGTACATGTCATTTTTCTATTTTGTGTTAGATTTTCTCCATATTTTGCTGTTACTGTTACATCTTTATTTGTCCATTCATCTGTTGAATATATTTCTCCTGATTCTTTATATAACATAACTACAATTCCTAAGTCCATATCTTCTACTACTCTTGCATATTCCTCATTAATATTATCTGCATTATATTCTTTTTGTATTTTCTTTATCTCTCTTTCTTGTGAATTTATTTTATTTTATACATTTGCATATGAAATCGTTAAAATTAATGTTATAAATAACATTACTGCTAATACAAATATTGTAATTGAACCTTTTTCATCTTTTAAATTCATTAACACTTCTCCCTTTTTTCACTACTTCTACTACATTATTTAATAAAGCAAAAAAAATAGTAAACAAAGTCTATTTGCATAGACCTTTGTTTACTATTTTTTTATCTATTATTTTCTTATTTATTAAATTACATGTGTGTACAGCCCCAAGGCTTACAGCTAATATTGCATTCATAATAGTTGTTTCCTTTTTTCTTTTATTTTTTACATATTTCTACTTTTATTTTATATTACACAATTACTATTACTTTGTCAATATGCATCTAGCTTTTATTTATATTTTATCTAGTAAGTTATTAATTTTTATTCTGATTTCGTAGGAATTCTAATAACTACTTCTGTTCCTTGTCCTACCACACTTTTTATATCAATACTTCCGGTCATTTTTATCTAAAATCTCTTTTGCAATTGAAAGTCCGAAGTCCAGTACCACCCATTTCTCTAGTACGAGCTTTATCTACACGATAAAATCTTTCAAATATTCTAGTCAAGTCCTCTTCTGGAATCCCTATTCCATTATCAAAAATTTTAATATATGCATCATTATAAACAAATCCCACATAAATCTTAATTTCTCCACCGTCTTTAGTATATTTAATACTATTTGTTAAAATATTTAGCACTACTCTTTCAATATCATATTTATCTGCATAAACTGGTGGAACATCTGCTGTTACAAAACAATTCACTGTATGATTTTTTTTCTTTATTTCAATTGCTAATTTATCTTGACATTTCTTTACTAATTCTCCTAAATCAAATACCTCTTTTTGTGTATTTTTCTTATTATTATCATAACGAGAAAGTGTTAATAAATCTGTAACAAGTTTTGCCATCCTTCTTGCTTCTGTAGCAATTACATTTAAGAACTTGTCCTGTGTTTGTTTATCATATTCGCCTTCTAATAAAGTATCTGCATATCCCATAATTGATGTAATTGGTGTTTTCAATTCATGGGATACATCTGCTACTAATTCTTTTTGCATATTATCTAATTTTACATGTTCTGTAATATCTTGAATTACAGCTATCACTCCATCTGGCCTTTCAGAATCATCTCTAAATGGTGCAAAAAATACCTTTACATATTTATCTTCTACTTGTATTCTCTGTTCTGTAGAAGTCCAGTTTTCTAAGTATATAATCTTTTCCATATTTATGTTTAGGTCAAACTTTCCAAATATATCCTCGAAAGTATTATCCTCTGGTCTAATACTTAAGAATTTTTTCGCAGCCGGATTAATTAATATAATTTCACCTTTCATGTTAAATGCAATTATCCCATCTGTCATGTGCAAAAGAATAGTTTCTATTTGATTTTTTTGTGTGGAAACTTCACTTAATTTTTCTTTTAATTCAGTAGACATTAAACCAAATACATTTTCTAAGCTGCCTACATCACTTTTCTTTCTACCTTTTGTCTTTTTCTGATTTTGATTATTTTTTTCTTTATCTTCTTCTGTTATTTTTTCTGCACTTTTTATTAATTTATTAATTGGATAAATAACAAATTTTGAAAGAAATATAGCTATTAAAATAGCAACTATAATAAAAACTGTTGACGATATTATCAAAATTACTTTTGTATTATATTCTAATACTGTTAATTTATCTAAAACTTGTCCTAGTTGTGTTATATCATTTGATTGAATTTGTGAGCTAATTTCATTTAATGATGTTATAAAAAAGGCTCCAAATCCTCCAATAACTAAAATTCCAATTAATAAAAATATCAAGATGAATTTAAATTGTATGTTTTTAAACATTTCTCTACCTCTATTTAACTAATTTTTTTATTTCATTATATATTTTATTTTCTGCATTCGTTGTTGAAACTTTCAAGGCATTTTTTCCCATTTTATCTATAGTATTTTTATCTAAAATAATACTTTTTATAGTATCATTTAATTTTTTACCAGTTATCTCATCATTAAGTATAATTTTAGCTGCTCCTACTTTTTCTAGTACCTTTGCATTATATAATTGATGATTATGACTTACATTTGGTAATGGAATTAGTATTGAAGGTTTTCCTAAATTTGATATTTCTGTTATTGTCATTGCTCCACTTCTTGCAACTATCACATCAACTACATTCATTAATTCTTCCATATTATAAATGTATGGAATTATCTTCATGTTTTTTATATTATTGATACTTAAATTACTTTTCTCTAGTTCTTCTTTTATTATATCATATTGTTTTGGTCCAGTTGCCCAAACTACTTGATAATGATTATTTCCATTTTGTTTTATTATTTCTAACATAGCATCATTTATTTTTTTTGCTCCTTGGCTTCCACCAAAAACCAACACAATAGGTTCTTTGCTATTTAGATCTAAATCTCTAAGTATTTTATCTTTTTGTTCCTCATTATATCTTTTCTTTTTTATCTTAACAGGTGTTCCTGTAAAAACTATATTTTTTGCATTTTTTATTCTTGGTATAGCATCTTCAAAGGAAACTAATATTGTATCTGTTTTATTTGCTAACATTTTAATAGCTTTTCCCGGAAAACTATTACTTTCATGAAGCATAGTTGGTATTTTTAAATTACTTGCTGCTAAAATAGTCGCCCCACATATATATCCACCTGTTCCTATTACAATATCTGGACTGAATTCTTTTATTATATTCTTTGCTTCATTGTAACCTTTTAATGTCTTCATCATCTTTTTTATATTATTAATTGTTAATTTTTTACTTAATCCATATGCATCTATTGTTTTCAATTTATAACCTGCTCTTGGAACTAAATCATTTTCTAATCCCCTTGTAGTTCCGATAAACATTATTTCTGAATTTTTTTCTTCTTTTTTTATTTTATTTGCAATTGCTAATCCAGGATTTATATGTCCTGCTGTTCCTGCTGCTGCAATAATAACTCTCATAATATTTTCTCCTTTAAAATTCTATTTTGCACTTGCCCTTGAAATATTAAGCAATATTCCCATTTCGCAAAGCAAAATAAATAATGCTGTTCCTCCGATAACTAAAAAATGGTAATGGCATTCCTGTTGCTGGCATTGAAGATGTTACAACAGCAACATTTATAATTACTTGAATTGCAACTAATGATGTAATACCGATAGCAATTAAGCTACCAAACATATCTGGTGACTTCATAGCAATTAATACACCTCTCCAAATAAATATAGCAAATAATACTAAAACAATTACACATCCAACAAACCCTAATTCTTCTCCTAATATCGAAAAAATAAAGTCATTATGTGGCTCTGGTATATATAAAAATTTTTGTTTACTCTCTCCGAAGCCCTACTCCAAATAGTCCTCCTGATCCAATTGCATATAAACTTTGAATTACTTGCCATCCATCACCTGTAGCATCTTTCCATGGGTCCAAAAAAGTTACAACTCTTTGTAGACGATATGGTTCTTTTATAATAAGTAGTATCATTCCTGGTATTCCTATAACTCCTCCTGTTGCTAGAAAATGCCAGAATTTGCATCCTGCCATTATCATCATTATAGAACATATTCCTATAATTACTATAGACGCACTAAAATGTGGTTGTAATAAAAGTAATCCAATTATCGGTGCTAAAAAGCACATGTTTTTTAAAAAACCTTTTCCATAAGATCCTAATTCATCTCTATTTTTTACTAAAATTCCTGCATAGAAGATTATCATTAACATTTTTACTAATTCAGAAGGTTGGAAAGACAATGTTTCTGTAACATAAATCCATCTTTTTGCACCATTTACTGTTTTTCCAGCAATAAGAACTAAAGCTAATAAAATTAATGATATCCACCAAGATTGTTTATAAAACTTTTGATAAAATCTATAATCAATTTTAGAAATAAACAACATAGCTATAATTCCTAAAATTGCAAATATTAGCTGTTTTGAAAAATATGCATAACTATTTCCACTTTCTGAAAGTGCTGATGGTGAACTTGCTGATAATACCATTACCAAACCTATTGATAGTAATAATAAAATTGTTATTAGTAATGTAAAATCAATTGGGTTATTGACAAAGCTTGAAAAACTCTTTTTCTTTTTTGCCATTTATTTTCCACTCCTTAACTTTTGTTTTTTATACTTATTTACATTTTATATAATCTTTAATCCAATTATGCATAATAATAATGTAATTAAACTAAATACAATTACCACTTTGCTTTCTCTCCAACCTGATAGTTCAAAATGATGGTGTAATGGTGCCATTTTAAAAATCCTATTTCCTGTTTTCTTAAAATGTGCTACTTGTATAATAACAGACAAAGTCTCTAATACTGGTATAAATGCTATTAATATTAATAATAGTGGCATTTTCAAATACAACGCCATTGCTGATATTACACCACCGTAATAATAATGAACCTGTATCTCCCATAAATACTTTTGCTGGATGTAAATTAAACATCAAAAATCCTAGAACAGCTCCTATTACAATACTTCCAAAAATAGAAATTTCTAATTGTCCTTGTGTTATACCTATAATTGTTAAACATGTAATAATTATTGCACAAACACTAGATGAAAGCCCATCTATTCCATCTGTTAAATTTATGGCATTTGTAGTAGCTAATATTACAATAATTGCAAATGGTATATATAAATAAACTGGCATAGTTATATATTGTTTAACAATTGGAATATAAGTATCTGTGCCTATTTTCAATCCATAAACCAGGTATACTACATATGCTACAGAAATAATAAGTAAACCTAACATCTTGTAACTTGGCTTTAAACCTTTTGTATTTCTTAATACTAATTTTTTAAAATCATCAATAAATCCTATTAATCCAAAACCTATTGTTAATAATAATATTGGTAATAATTTATTGGCTATTTCATTTTGGTCATTAAATGTTAAAAAAATGTATGTTGCTGTGACTATTAATATCATAGTTATTATCATGATAATTCCACCCATAGTAGGTGTTCCTTGTTTCTTTAAATGTGATTGTGGACCATCATCTCTTTCTATTTGTCCAACTTTTAATTTTCTTAATATTGGTATAATAACTATTCCTAAGATTATTGCTGTAACAAATGATATGATTAATATAGAAGTTTCTAATTTCAAATTTACCAAACCTTTCTTAAAGATTTAAGAACAGACATTTTTATATGTTATTATAAAAATATCTATCTTTATCTTTTTTCTCTTTTCGTTTATTTTAATTCTTTTATTAAATCTCTTACTATTATTCTTTCATCAAATGGATGTTTTACTCCATTGATTTCTTGATATGGTTCATGTCCTTTTCCTGCTAAAACAATTATGTCTCTTTTGGTTGCCATTTTTATTGCTTGCCTAATTGCATCTACTCTATCTACCACTACTTCATATTTTCCTTTTGTCTTTTTTATTCCTTCTTCAATTTGGTCTACAATTTTTTGAGGGTCTTCTGTCCTTGGGTTATCAGAAGTAATAAATGTATAATCTGCAATTCTTCCTGATATTTCTCCCATAATTGGTCTTTTTCCTGGGTCTCTATCTCCTCCACAACCAAATACGCAAATTACTTTTCCTCTTGTATAACTTTTAACAGCTTGTAATATATTTTGTAAGCTTTCTGGTGAATGAGCATAATCTATCATAATTGGTATTTCTAATTTATTGTCTACTAATTCAGAACGACCAGGTACTCTAACTTCTATTAGTGCTTCTTTTACTGTTTCTGGATCAATTCCAAATTTTTGTGCTACACATATAGCTGCTAATGAATTATAAACACTAAATCTCCCTGGTATACAAGTCTTTACTCTTTCATTTCTATCTGTTATCTTTACTTTAAAATCCACATACGAATTTGTTATTGTGATATCTTTTGCTAATACATTAGCATAATTATCTATTCCATAAGTTGTTATATTGCTTTCCGGAAATAATGCTGGTATTTTTGCTCCATGTAAATCATCAGTATTTACTATTCCTGTCTTACACATTTCAAATAATTTTAGTTTTGATTTAAAGTAGTCCTCCATATCTGGATGTTCATTTGGACTAATATGATCTTCTGAAAAATTAGTAAATAATACTATATCAAATTCACAACCATCTACTCTATGCAATTTTAAACTTTGAGAAGATACTTCCATAACAACTACTTCTACACCTTCTTGTACCATCATACTAAAAATTTGTTGTAATTCTAAACTTTCTGGTGTCGTTCTATCACTATCTTTTATTTTTTTACCATTTATATAAGTTGCTATTGTTCCAATTAATCCTACCTTTTTACCTGCCTTTTCTAGTATTTGTTTAATCATAAATGTTGTAGTTGTTTTTCCTTTTGTTCCTGTTACACCAATTAATTTTAGTTTACTAGATGGATTCCCATAAAAGTTGCTAGATGTAATTGCTAAAGCTTTTCTTGTGTCTTTTGCCATAACAACACTAACACCTTCTGGTATTTTAAGTAATTTTAAATCACACCCTTCTTGTATCATAATTGCTGTTGCGCCTGATTTTATTGCATCTTCTACAAATGTGTGACCATCAATTGAAAAACCTTTAATAGCAACAAATAAAAAACCTTCTTTTACTTCTTTTGAACTCTTTGCTATTCCATTTATTTCAATGTCTAAATTTCCTTTCACTTTCAACTCTTCTAGACCCACTAATAGTTCTTTTAATTTCATTTTTATCAATCCCTTCGATTATTAGTAAACAACTGAAAGCAAAATCTTGCAATCAATTTTTTACATTATATAACTAAATTGCTAATTTGTATAGTTTTTTGCGAAAAAATCTCCTAATATATTTTATTAGGAGATTTAATTTTTATTCTCTTATTTTAAACTAGTTTCACAATATTTACAACGATACACTTTGTTTTTTTCATCTGTCAAGTCAAATACTTGATCTAAACTTCTTTCTACTGAAGTAATACATCTTGGATTTTGGCATTTTACAATATTTATAATTTGCTTTGGAAGTTTTGCATGATATTTATTTATTAGTTTCCCATCTTTTACAACGTTAATAGTTGCATTTGGTTGTAAAAATCCTATTATGTCTGTATTTAATTTCATATCTTTATCTATTTTTATAATATCTTTTCTTCCCATCTTTTTACTTTTAGCATTTGTTATAATAGCTACAGAACAATCTAAGTCTTCAAGTTTTAACGTTTCATATATTTCCATTCCTTTTTTTGCTTCTATGTGGTCTATTACAAGACCATTACTTATACTATCGATATTCATACTATTTTACCTCCAATAATTTTAAAATAAGTGCCATTCTTATATATTTTCCATATTCTACTTGTTTGAAATAACAAGCTCTTTTATCGTCATCTACATCTGTTGATATCTCGTTTACTCTAGGTAGTGGATGTAAAATAGCTAAATCATCTTTTGCTTTTTCTAGCTTTTCCTCATTTAAAATATAATAATCTTTTAATCTCAAATAATCTTCTTCATTAAAAAATCTTTCTTTTTGTACTCTTGTCATATATAAGATGTCTAACTTATCCATATATTCTTCTATATCTCTAGTTTCACACCATTCAATGTGATTTTTTTCTAAAACCTCTTTTTTTACATATTCTGGAATAACTAATTCTTCAGGAGATATAAGTATAAATTTTATGTTTTTATATCTAGACATTGCTGTAATTAATGAATGTACTGTTCTTCCAAATTTTAAATCCCCACATAGTCCAATTGTTAAATTGTCTAATCTTTTCTTTTCGCAATAAATTGTTAATAAATCAGTTAAAGTTTGTGTTGGATGATTATGCCCTCCATCTCCTGCATTTATTATTGGTACTATTGATTTTTCTGATGCCACTAATGGTGCCCCTTCTTTTGGATGTCTCATTGCAATAATATCTGAATAACATCCAACTGTTCTTATCGTATCTGCTACGCTTTCTCCTTTTGATACTGAGCTTGATGATGCTGAAGAAAAACCTAGTACATTACCTCCTAATTCCATCATTGCTGATTCGAAACTAAGTCTGGTTCTCGTACTAGGTTCAAAAAATAGTGTAGCTAATTTTTTTCCACTACATTTTTTAGAATACTTTTCTTTATTATCAATTATATCTGTTGCTGTTTTTATTAACTCATTGATTTCTTCTACTGATAAATCTTTAATATCGATTAAATGTTTCATCTTTTACTTCCTTTCTCAAAAAAATATTTATATATTTTTTATCAAAAGTTATACTTTTTGTCAATAAATTTTTAATATTCTATATAAACTTTGCTTCCTTTATTTATCATAATTCCAGCTTTTGGTATTTGATTTTTAACAACAGTATTTTCATAATCCATTTGTTCTTGTTCATTTTGTATTATCATCTCTAATCCGTTATCTTTTATTATTTTTTTAGATTCCTCTAAATTTTTTCCTAGTACATCTGGCATTTGTACTTCTTCTTTAGTTTCGATTTCATCTGAGTTTCCTTGGTTTACTTCCAAATATGGTAATATCTCACTAAATACTTGCCCTCCTACTGGAGCTGCTACACCACCTCCTTGATGTCCTCCCTCTCCAGTTGGGTTGTATAAAGTAACTAATACAACAACTTGTGGATTATCAATCGGTGCAACTCCACAAAATGAAGTAACATATTTATTTGTATTAACACCATCTTCTGAAGTTCCTGTTTTTCCACCAATTCTATATCCTGCAACTTTTGCATTTTTACCGTGTTCCTTCTGATACAACTGATTCCATCATGCTTAAAACTTTACTAGACGTTTGCTCCGAAATAACTGTCTCATCTTTTTTTATTGGTACATCTATTACCTCTTTTGTTTCACTATTTATAATCTGTTTTACAACTCTAGGTTTTATACTAGTTCCACCATTAGCTATTGCTGATACTGCAGTTGCTAGTTGAATTGGTGTTATTTCAAATCTCTGGCCAAAACTAATTGTTGCTAATTCAACTGGTCCTGCTTTATTTTCTGCTAAGAAAATGCTATTTGCTTCTCCTGGTAAATCAATTCCTGTTTTATTTAATAACTTAAATTTATTTAAATAGCTATAATATGTATGAACTCCTAGCTTTTGCCCTAATCCTATGAACACTGGATTACATGAATTCATAAGTGCCTGTCTTAAACTCTCAGAACCATGTGGTCTATAATATCGCCAACATTTTATTCTTACACCTGCTACCTCTATTCCTCCTGTACAACAAAATTCCCCCTGATTATCTGTATCTGTGATTCCTTCTTCTAAAGCTGCTGAAGATGTTATTAATTTAAATACTGAACCAGGTTCGTAAGTATCTGCAATTGCTTTGTTTCTCCACACAGCTTGTAAGTTCTTTGTTTTTTCTGACTGTTCCATAGAATCCCAATTTTGCTTTAATTCTTCTGTATATGCCTCATATGGTTGGTTTAAATTGTATGACGGATATGTGGCCATAGCAAGAATATCACCATTTTGTGGATTCATTACTACAATATTTCCTCCATCTGTACATACATTATCAATACATGCTTCTTGTAAGTATTTTTCTACAATAGATTGAATTGTGAAATCTATTGTTAATACTAAATCATTTCCATCAATTGCTGAAACATAATTCTCACCTTCATGACCAATTTCTCCACCTTTAGCATCTGTATGTCTTTGTATACTTCCTTGTTTTCCTTTTAGTTCTTCATCATATTTTGCTTCTATTCCATCTAACCCTTGATTATCACTTCCACAAAATCCTATAATTTGTGCTGCAAAATTACTATATGGGTAATATCTTTTTGTATCTTCATCAATATTAATTCCTGTTACAATTTTATTTTGTTCCATCCATATTCTTAAATCATCTGTTTTTTCTTTTTCTACCTTTTTAGCAATTGTTTCTATTGAACTTCTTTTAGTTACTTTCTTCAAGACCTTTTCATAATCTAATTCAAACAACTCTGATAATTTTTTTGCTACTTTTTCCTTGTCTTCCTTTTTTATATTTACAGGATTAACAGTTACTGTCTCTACAGTACTACTAACAGCTAAAATATTCTTTCCAGTACTATCTAAAATTGTCCCTCTTTTAGGATTTACCTTCCTATCTAGTGTCTGTTGTTGATAGGCAAGATTTGATAATTCACTTCCTTGTACAAATTGAATAAATCCTAACCTTCCAATCAAACATAACATAATTAAAAAACAGATAAAAAGTGTGTTCCTCATTTTCCTTTTACTAGATAGTTTTGTTACAACCATAAAAAAATCCTCCTAATTTATTTTATTAGAAAGATTTTTATTTATGAAATATTTTATTTATAAATTGTTCAACCCAATTTTTATCTTTTTTAATAACTACTTTCTCTGTTGCAGGTTCTACATAGTCTTTTTTTGGCAAACTTACATATAAAGTCTGTTTGTTTGTTAGCTTTTGCATTCCTAATTTTTCTTTTGCTAATTTCTCAATATTATTTAAGTTTAGTCCATTTTCTATACTTACTTTTAATTGTTCATTTTCTTTTTGAATAGATGATAATTCTCTTTTCAAGCTTTGTACTTCATTAAATTTTTCATTAATTTGGGAATTTCTATAACTTATAGTCAATAGAAGTATAAATATACCAATAACAACCATAGTTAACTTTGTTTGTCTTTTTTGCTGTTCTTTAGATATTTTTACTTTTTGCCTTGGAACATCTTTTACTATTTCTAGATTTCTTCTTTTCGTTTGTCTAGTTTGTCTCGTATTTGGTTCCAATTTTCGTGGACTTGTAGTATATTGATAATTACTTCTTGCCATAAGTTATTCACCTCCCTCTTTTGCTACTCACATTTTATTTTCTTTCGAATATTCTTAATTTTGCACTTTTGCTTCTAGGATTTTCTAGAATTTCTTCTTTTGTTGCCACAATAGGTTTTTTAGTTAATATTTCTCCTAAAGATTCTGCACCACAAACACAATATGGAAAATCTTTTGGACAAGTACATTTTCCTTTTGCTTCTATATATGCATTTTTTACAGCTCTATCTTCTAAAGAATGAAATGTTATAATGCATAATCTTCCATTTGGATTTAAACATTGTATACAATCTTTAACAGTTTTATACAATGGTTTTATTTCATCATTTACTTCAATTCTAATAGCTTGAAAAGTCCTTTTTGCTGGATGTCCATCTTTTTTTGTTGCATTCGGAATTGATTTTTCTATAATATCTACCAATTGCTTTGTTGTCTCTATTAATTTATTTTTTCTATATTCACAAATATTTTTAGCAATTCTTCTTGAAAATCTTTCTTCCCCATACTCGTAAATTATATTTGCTAATTTTTCTTCTTCATAAGTATTTACTACATCCATAGCTGTTAATTTTTGTGTTTTGTCCATTCTCATATCCAATTTATTTTCTCCAAGATAACTAAACCCTCTGTTCCTTTCATCTAATTGGTATGAAGAAACTCCTAAGTCTAATAAAATCCCATCAACTTTTTCTATATCTAATTTTTCTAATATCTGTTTTATATTATCGTGGTTATCATGAATGTATTTAACATTTTGGAATTGTTTTAACCTTTCTTGTGATGCAATAAGTGCTTCTTCATCTCTATCAATTCCAATAAGGATACCATTTTTTGATAGTTTATTTATTATTTGTATGCTATGTCCTGCTCCTCCCATGGTTCCATCTACATAAATCCCATCTGGTTTTATATTTAAACCTTGTATACATTCCTCTAGCATAACTGGCTTATGTTTAAATTCCAAGCTTAACACCTCTAAAATCTTCTAAATGCATTTAAACTGGCAATTTTAAGAAACTACCAGTTGTATATTTTATTTGTTTTTTCTTTTGGTTTTTATTTTAATAATTCTTTTGTACATTTTTCTTTTGTACACTTAATTATTTGTCTTTGGATATTTATCTTTTGTGATTTTGTCTTTAGTATAACTTTTTCTTTTGTAACTTATTTAAAATTATCTTTGGAATCTTATCTTTTGTATATTATTATTTTTTCTTTAGCAATTTGTCTTTTGTACGTTTTTCTTCTGTATAACTTATCTTTTGTAAATTATTTTTTATCTTTAGAATCTTATATAAACTTTTTCAAGTTATATACCTAGCATTGTCATATTTTGGGCTATTTCATCAGCCGAAATATCTTCGTCACATTTTTCCCAAGTTTGCTTATTCCATATTTCTAGTCTTGTCCCTACACCGATTATTACTGCTTCTTTTTCTAATCCTGCTGCTAATCTCAAATTATTTGGTATTAGGAATCTACCTTGTTTATCAATTTCACACTCTGTTGCTCCTGATAAGAAAAATCTTACAAAGTTTCTTGCATTTCTGTCAGATAGTGGAAGTGCTTTAAGTTTTGTTTCAAAATTAAGCCATTCGTTTTGTGAAAACGCAAATAAACATCCATCTAATCCTTTTGTTACGATGAACTTTTCTCCCATGTCTTGTCTTAATTTTGCTGGCATTATCAATCTGCCTTTTGCATCTAGAGAATGCTCGTATTCACCAATTAGCACTTATTTTCACCTCACTCCACTTTTTTACCACTTTGTACCACTTCTCTCCACTTCCCTTAAATTTTAATATAACTTTTTATATTTTGCAAGCTTTTTTTAAAATTTTTTTATATTTTTTGTATATTTTATTTGTAATTTAAATAAACCTTTTTAAATATTAAGATTTTAGTTTTTATTATCTATACTTTCATAGAACAAATAACACTAATTGTTTGCTATTTTCTTATTAATAGTTCGTTTTAAATTAATTAACTAATTGCTATACTTTTTATAATAAAAAGTTTTAAGGAGGAGCTATATGAATAACGAAGAAAAAGAGTTAAGAAAAAATATAGGTAAAAAAATTAAATTGGCAAGAAATAAAGCAGAATATACGCAAGAACAACTAGCAGAAAAAACATCGCTATCTACTAGATATATAAGTCAGTTAGAACGTGGAATAGCCTTTGGTAGTGCTAAAACTATAACTAGTATTTGTAGAACTTTAAATATAAGTGCAGACTTCTTATTTCATGACACTATTCAAAACGATTCTCCAATCCTCAATGATTTAGTAGATCAGAGTTTTCTAGAAAATTATTTAAAATTAAGTAACTATAATAAATTAGTTGTAAATGCAATGACTTCTGAATTAGTTAAAATTCAAAGATCAAGTAATGCAAGAAACGCATAAGAATATGCATATTAAATATTAAAAAAATATTTAATATGCATATTTTTAATTTATTGTTGTACTAGTAGTTCCTGTTCCTACCACGTCTTCTTGTAGAGAACGCCATGTATTACATCCAACAATTCCATCTGCTACAAGACCTCTTGAATTTTGATAATTTTTTACAGCATTTTGAGTAGCTGCCCCAAATATTCCATCTAATCCACCTGTTCTAAATCCTAATGTATTTAAGTCGTCTTGTGCTATTAATACATAGTTACTTAAACTTCCTCTTTTTAAAGTAGGAAATCCACCTGTTGAACAAGCTGGTTTTCCGAAATCTTTTATCAAAATGAACCCATGTAGGTGTCAATGTAATTGGTTCTACATAAGACCATACTCCTGAGTTATTGGCAGACTCCCATAATCTTATTCTTTGTGACGAATTTAAAGTTTGCCCTACATCAAATGCAACTCCTGCATAGTGTTGTGTCTGTCAATATACAGTTGCATATTTTATTTTAATTACTTTAAATAAAGTCTAAAGTAATTTATTTATATCAATCTTTAACTTGATTTCTACTGATTTATCATGATAGATGTAGATTTTGTCAATTAACATGTTTAGTATTGCTTTGTCTATTTTCTCATTTTCTATAATTAAATCGAAATAATCTAATGCTTGTTTTGACTCTTGCTCTTCTTTGGTACTCAAATTTTCTATTTCCTTTAATCTATTCCTTAATTCTTGTATATCTTTATATTTTTCATCTTCTAAATTTTTATATGTACTTTCTATGAAACTTTTTTTATCTTTTGTACACATTGCTAACTCTTTTATTTTCTGAGATACTAATACTTTGTACTCTGCTTCTAAATTTTTTAATTTTCTTTCTATTTCTTTTTTATCACCTTTTTTATCTATTCCATAATCCAATAGTTTCATATTGCTTATTTGTCGTAAATAATTATTTTTTAACAACATCATAAAATTTTTAACATTATCAATTAACCACTCTTCCTTTATATTATGATATACACATCTTGATTTTCCATATTTTTTATAATTGACACATTCATATGTCTTCTTTAGACATTTATCTCTTCTTGTTATTCCTGTAACACTACCGTTTGCATTCGCCACATCTTAAAAGCCCTCCAAATATGTACTCTTGCTTTTTCTTTGTATACATACTAGAATATTTTTGCCTTTTTTTTATAATTTCTTGAACTCTTTTAAATTGTTCTTCATCAATTATTGGTTCATGATGATTTTTAAATATAAATTGATCTCTTCTTTCTACTTTTTTCCCTTGTTTATGAATATCCTGTCTTTCTGTCTTATGAGTTATTAAAGTTCCTATATAAAGTTCATTTTTTAATATTCTTTTTACCATATGAATATCCCATATTTTTTTTACTTGTCCTTTATAAATTTTCCCTTCTTTTTCTAACTGTTTTTCTCTAACTTGTGAAGGTGTTAAAAATTTATATTCAAAGTTTAATTTATTACAAATTTTTCTCATTCCTAGTCCTTGATCATATAAATCAAATATTGTATTAATTGTTTTTCTAACACTTTCATCAACAACAAGTTCTCCTTTTTTGTTAGTTTTTAAATATCCAAATTTTGTACCTTGTAGTAATATTCCTTTTTCTAGTTGTTTATGCATTCCTATTTTTACTTTTTTCGATACTTCTTTTACATATCTTTCATTAAACCATGTTGAAAGTCCTATTAAATCGTCGTCTCCTTCTAATAGGTTAAACTCACCAAAAGTATCTTTAGTTAATATTAAATTTATGTTTTTTTCTTTTAGCTCATCTATAAATGTCAATGTTCTACTACCCTTACGTCCAATTCTTGATAAGTCTTTTGCTAGAATTATATCTATCTTATTGTCTTGTATGTCTTTTATCATCTTGCTAAATTCTGGTCTTTCATCATTTGCTATATAACCTGATACATTATCATCTATATAATATTTGGATATTTTCCATCCTTTTGCTTCTGCATACTCTTTTGCAAGTTCCATTTGGGCGTTAATACTACTATATCTACTTTTATTGTCATCTTTACTTAATCTACAATAACATACAACTCTCAATATAAATGTCCTTTCTACAATTTATTTTAATTCTTGACACTTTTTATAGTTCAACATTTCTTTTATTGTTTCTATTGTATTTCCTTCTCCAGCTATAAATATTGATACATTATACTTACTTTTTAACTCATTAATCTGCTTTCTTATATTTTCATCTTTTTGTTCTTTTTCATTAATATATATTTGTAAGATTTCATTGTTTTTGAAATTATTTTTTTGAATTCTCACTAATGCAACATCTCTTTTCTTTAGTAATGTATATTAATAAATTTCAAAATAATTACTTACATAAAAAAATAAGAAAAACTATTTTTTATAATTTTTCTTACTTTTTGTATTATATTTAGCTTTTTATTTTTTTTGAGCTATAATTAAAAACAGATGCCAGTGTTTCATTGTTCCTAAACCTGTTCTCATTTCTTTTTCAATTTCTTTAAATCTTATAATTTTAAAGTCATCAAATAGATTTAATATATTTTCTTTTGATAAAAACATTATGTCTTTTTCAGTTTTTCTCCACTCATCTTTTAATCCAAAAAAGTTACCTACAAAATATCCATTAGGACATATACTTGTTTTTATTTTATCCCACATTTCATCGAATCTTTCCCTTTCACAAAAAGGTAAACTATAATTAGCAACTATTAGGTCACAATTTGTTAATTCTATATTTTCAAATTCCTGCTTCTCAAATTTAAATTTTGCTTTTTCTTTTCTACTAAGTTTTTCTGTAATTATTTCTTCAACATCTTCTTTATCTATTGCTGTCACATTCTATCCGTTTTCTATTAGATACTTGGTATCTCTTCCTGCTCCACATCCTAACTCAATTGCTTTTCCTCCTTTAGTTTTTAATTGCATAAATTCTCTTACATTTTCATTTGGCATTATATTTTTCGTATTTTCATAGTATTGTCCTTTTTTTGATATGTTATTATTTATCTTATGCACGGGAAATTTGTTTTCTAAAAGTATTTCTTTAATTTCTTTTGGATATATTTTATATTTATTTATTTCGTCTAGTTTAATCCATTCATATTGTATCTTGTCTTCTCCTTCTATATTTTTTAGAGTATTTTCTATTTTTCTATCTTCTTCATCTATAAATTCTGCTTTATATACAAATAATATTTCATGATACTTTGTATTATCTGATTTAAAAAAGTTTTCTATTGTAGCAATATATTCTGTTGTTTTGATTTCTTTTCCTATTTCTTCTAACACTTCTCTTTTTATTGCATCTCTTGAATTTTCTCCTATTTTTATTCTGCCTCCTATTAATGCATAGTAATCACAATTTATGTATTTATGCACTAGTATTTTTTCGTTATGCATGATTATTGCTGCTGCTCGCATATTTAATTTGTATTCGCCTATATCTATTTTTATATCCATTCTCATTTTCCTTTCTTTTGCTTTTTTATATTATATCACTTTATTATTGTTAGTTTAATATGTTTATTGTTTTTTATTTTTAGGTTCTGTAATAAATATTAAAACCTTCGGGTTATGAGCGAGGTTTGACCGGTTTTTGTAGTTTTGTGAAAATTAGAGTTTTTGTTGGTATTTCAGTATTTACAAGAGTTTTGATTTGTAGAACATTTGTGTCTTTTTAGGGCATTTTTGGAGAGGTTTTTACCCAATTTTTACCCAATGGGTATGGGACGTTCGTTCTTACAAAATCGGCTCTTGTGGGAGATATTTTTAGGAGGATTTAGATTATGAATAATTTAAGAGAGGTTAATGATGATATTTTGAAAGATTGGTTAGAATTTAGAGAGGAGACTTTGTACTGCACTTTAAGTGCTGAGGATAAAAAGCACTTCGTCTATTTTGATGAGATTTCTGAAAGGATTTTGAAGAATGTTCCAGAACAGAATAAAAAGTATGTTGAAAAACAGTTAAAACAACTTGATGATAATTTTTTTGATTATATTTGCTATTGGAATGAAAAGTATTATAGGAATGGATTTGTTGATGGAGTAGAACTTATTAATGGTTGTTTTGAATAAATAATAAAGATTGGGAATATCAATTTTTGCTTCTTGATATTCCCTTCTTTATTTATCATATATCCTTATTATCGATAATTAAACTATTATCTTTTTTTGGAACAATTTTTCCATTTAAGTATTTACATATATCTTCATAATTATAACCAAATAAATCTTTATAATAAATTTCCGTATTAGTTATGTATGTATTATTTGATACATCTCTGCTCCTACTATTGTAGAAATCAATAGAATTAAATACAATAAACATGCTCTCTCCTGATGAAATAGCTTTGCGTTTTATTATTTTATTAAGTATAACTTTACTTATTTCTCTTTTTGAAATTTCTTTACCATCAACAATTCCTTCATGTCTGTCATACTCTATTGTAAAGTTACTTTTATTAACATCTATTATTGCAACACTAGCTCCAGTATTTTTTATTTCAAGAGTCAAATATTCTTTTGCACTATTAATGCCATCTAGTCCAAAATTATTATAAATAAATAATTGTCTATTCAAATTATTTATGTTTTGCTCTAAAAAATCTTTATCCAATATTGTCCAATTAACATCTAAATATGGTCTCTGAGATGTTCTTAGAATTTCATTATTATCTCTTCTATCCATTTTTGTAATGAATAATAAGAAAATCGCACTAACAATTGTTCCTGCATAAGTTCCTATAAATGACAGCCAATCATACTTTTCAGTCAAATTATCTATATACGGAAAGAAAAAATGTCCTAAATTTGCTAAATCTATTATAAAAAATGCTATGGGAACTAGAAATATCATCCACAATATTTTTGAAGTTTCTTTTTCTTCATTATATTCTTTTTTTAATTTTTTCATACATTGCCTCCTTTCATTATCAAAGGAAGCAAAATACTGGTGTAATTTCAGTTACATTTATACTTTGCTTCTTTTGTTTATTTTTATTCTTGTTATCATCATTTCATTTTGTATATAATATGCTTAATTTTTTATAAAACATATAAGCAAAATAAAAAAATAATAACCAAAGTAATTTTTACTTTGGTTATATTATCTTTAATTAGGTGTTGATCTACGATGACCTTTTACTTTTGTTCCATCTTTTTTAGTGTACCCGTTTACTGGTACTATTTTCTTTTCTTGTTTTCCAGAGTTACTACTCTTTGTTTTTGCCATATTTTTCATCCCCTTTCATATATTTATTTATTTTTTCTTCCCAATTTAAATAATGGTAAATTCTATCAATATGCAATTTATTGTTTAATACTTCTGTTTTTGTAAGTTTAGAAATTTCTTCCCAATTCTTATCTAATATATATGTTGCATTATTAGGCATTAAACTTTCTAATATTGCATATTTACCACAAATAAATACTATGTAGCCTTTAAATTCTTGTGTCCCTACTGCTATATTCTCATCACTGTTTTCAATGAGCTTGTCTATATTTCTTATGTACATACTTACTCTGTTTTGACTTACTTTTTCTCTTATGATGTTTCTTATTCTCTCTTTAGTTTGCCTTCCTGATCTTAGTATCTCCCATTTTACTGATTTTACAGTCTTTATTGGCTCTTCCATATTTATATTTACTATCTCACATTCACCAAATATGCTTAATATCATATTAATTAATAATTTAATGTCTTCGTAATTTTCCTGTGAGTTTTTTATTTTTCTTGAAGCTATCCATTTATTTTTCGAATTATCTTCTACTATCATAAATTCTAATGCTTTTGGTGGCAAGTATTCTCTTGGATATCTTTCATATGGTATATATTTATAATCCGAGTGCACATTATGTCCCCAGTCCTCCCATGACCATTCCCAATATCTCTCTGCTATTTCTTTTGGTAAATCCTTTCTTATAATACATTTTCCTTCTGCATTTTCATATGTGCTTTTAGAAATACTGGAATTTGGTACTATTATTTCTCCAATTACTATTTTAGAATCAAACCCCATTTCTATTACTTTTCTTTTATTTTCTTCTGTTATCTTTATTCCCACTCTTAGCTCTTCGTTTTCTTTAAATTCTGCTAAATATCTTTTTGGATTTCTTATTCTTTTTTTATTTATCTTCATTTTTAATTTTCATTCCTTTCATCTAATATTTTCTTTTTATCTTAATTGTTTATATTAAAAGTTTATTTAATATAAAGAATATTCTCTTGTTAAAATTTAAATTTCTTTTCATTTTTTCTCCTTTCCTTATAAAATAAAGGCACAGTTTAAAACTGTACCTTATATAATTTGAACTAAAGTCATATATTCATTTAATTTATTAAAATATATAGTTTCTTCATAACATGAATATAAATCTTCATCTTCAGATAACCATAAATTTAATTCTACATTTCTTGATGGAATATCTCTTTCTTGTTCTATTCTTGCTAAATCTATACCTTTATATCTTTCATTAAAAAAGATTTCTCCATTTGACTTGTGCCACCATTTTATGGTGTTATTTTTATGATATAATAGAATTATATTTTCATTTGTTAATTCTGCTACTCTAATAGCAGTAGAAGTTAGCGACGTCCTATATTTTTTTGATATTTGTTTTATTAATTCAAAGTTAACATCATTTTCTTTAATTATATTTCTAATAATTTTACTAGGTAATAGTAACTCTACTGCAAATCTATCCGCCTCATCTTCTTTTTGTTTACTTGTACATATTGTAGACAAATCTTCTTTAGAAAAATAATGTGTTCCTCTATGTATTAATATATGTCCTAATTCATGAGCAAGTGTAAATCTTTTTTGTTCTTCATTATATACTTTTGAAGATATAACAATGAGTCTTTTTAATCCTTCTACTTTAGATGCTCCTAATATTCCTTCTTCTAATTCTGTACTCACTAGTCTAATATTCATCTTGCTTATTAAGTCTTCTATATCAATTGCTTCTTCTATATTTAAATTATAGTCATATATCAATTCGTTTACAATTTTAGTTGGATTATTCATCTTTAAATTCCTCTTCAAATATTTCTTCTATCTTTTTTATGGTATCATCATTTGTAACTTTACTTCTAAAATTAACAACATTATCTACTTGATATAATTCATTTTTATATTCATCTATCTTTTCAAATAATTGTTTAAAAGATTTTGTTACACTATTTGATTTTATTATATTTATGTATTTTATTTCATCCATAAATTCTATATAATCATTTGGTAACAATTCACTTTTAAAATATTCAAAATCTATACTTTGTTTTTCATTTATTAAATCAGTATATTTATCTAAAGCGTATTCTATACTAATCATTTTTTCTCCTCCTATTTATATATGTCCTTTTTTCAAAAAATTGGTCACATTTCTTCATAAATTTTTTTAAATTTTTTTATAGCTCTTCTATATCGAGAATAAATAGCTTCTATATTTTCTCCTGTTAACTCACTTATTTTCTTTGCAGTTATTCCATTTATAACTCTTAATTGTATTATTTGTTTATCTTCAGTTTGAAGTTTATTCATCGCCGTATTAATTTTTTCAATTTCTTCTTTCCTTATAATTATTATTGCAGGATCTTGATTATAGTAATTATAATCTTCATCTGCTATTTTTTCTTCATCTAATTCTACTATTGTAATATTATTTTTCTTTCTTATTTTTTCTCTGCATTTATTTTTTGCAAATCCTAATACAAATGTTGTAAATTGACAGCTCCCATTATATTTGTAAATTTTTTCTATACTTTCTTTCAGAGTTTCTTCTATTATTTCATTTTTATCTTCTTCTGTGAGAATACTTTTTGCTGTGTAATGATATACATATCTTGGTAATTTTTCATAAACTCTAGCATACAGTATTTCTCCACTGTCTTTATTACCATTAATATATTCATCCACTAATTTATAATCTTCTAAATATGTAATATCTTTTACCATCTTTATACCCCTGTTTTACTTTAATACATCTTCATTAAAAAATTTGTCGAAACTTGTAACTTGTTATCAAAAAAAGCAAAATAATTTTGTAATATATAATTACTATTATCTTGCTTTTCTTTTGCTATTTTTATATTAGTTAATACCTTTAACTTCTGTCCCATCATCAAAAATTTTAACTATTTTACTAAAATCTTTTGCACCTATATGAGTATAATAACTTCCACCATCAATATAACAAGATTCACATTTACAAGGCACTAAATCATGCAAACCTTTCGATTCAATTATATCTCCACAAATTAAACATTTAACTTTCATAATTATAACTTCCTCTTATATATACTCTCCTATATTACTCATATCTATATTCTTCACTATCTTCAGCAACTTTTAACCATCCTATTTCATCTTCATCCTCATTTATTTCGTATTGTATTCCTTTGTAACTACATTGTTTCAAATGTTCTCTTAGTTCATCATCACATGCATATATATATAATCCGTTTACTCCACGTGTCATAAGAATTCTAACTTCATGTTTTAAAAGTTTTTCTCCAAATTTCTTTGAAGTACCATCAGATAATGTTCTGTTTCTAGTAGCTTTTTCATTACAACTTTCATTTGTATCAAAAACTATACGACCATTTCTATACTTTACAGATGGTCCAAGAATTACTCCTGCATAATTCAAGTCAAACCCTTGAATTGTAAATGTTGAGCCCACTTCTTTAATTGTTTGTGGCTGTTCAGCCCATGAAAGTTTTTTTATTTCTCTTTTTTGCTTTCTATCTAAATCTTGTTCTAATTCTCTATTCCATGGTTTATGCCATTTTCCTATTTTTACTTCCCAATATTTAAAATCCTTTTTTGAATTTTTATTTGAATTATATGGCCAATCATAAGTTGCAATTAGCCTTGACAATTTTGTTTCATCTTTTAATGATTTTTTCACAATTTTTCTTTCTAATTCTTCCGGCGTATCAAAAATTTGTATATCGTAATCACCTAAATCATAAGGTAATTGTTTTACAATTCCTTCTTTAGTAAATGAGTTTATCCACTCTATTACATCTTCATTAGCATGCATTCTAAGTTGATTTTCTAATTTAATATAATTTTCATTATTTATTGCCTTACTTTTATATTCTTCTAATATCTCATCTTCCCAGTATTGTTCTGTAGTTAAAATTTGATCTTCATCGAACATTACAACCACAACTTTAGCTCTTTTTAGTATATCTTCTAATTGATTATTGCCTCTATAAGATTGTTTGCCTTGTGTCAATAGAAGATGTGCCTCATCAACAAAAACAACATCAACTGGATTATCAACAGAATATTTATTTATAAAAGGTGTTGGTTTATATACTACCTGTCCATATTTATCAGTTAATCCTAATTTATCAGCAATTTGATTATATACTGTAATTTGTTCATCGTGATTTACTAGTAAGAAACAATTTGAGGTTTCATATTTCAAATCTTCATTATTATTCTTTGCTTCCTCATATCTACAGAACAATTCATAAAATGTACTACTATTTAATACTGTTTTTCCAGTTCCAGCTTCACCCTCAACAAATATTAATTGACCTCTTTCATCATTTCTTAATGCTTTAACTACTTTTTCTATAATCATTTCTTTAGCTTTTTGTTGTTCCTCTGTAAGTTTATGTAATGGTGATGCTTTAAAAATAGCAGAATCTTTAATAGCAGTTTCTAATGGAAATACTTCATTATTGTCTTTTCTAAGTTTTTTCCATATCTTTGCGAAAATATCATCTAACTCTTCTATTGGATAATAACGATTTTGTGGGTTATTTCTTCCATTATGTACTTTTTTTATATTTTCAGCACTCATCAAATAATGAATTAATCTATTTTCTATATCTAGTGTCATCGACTTATTAAAATGTTCATGTCCTATTACATATAAATTAGCATTTCCATCTGATAAGTTGTGTTGCCACTCATTTTCATCTGGCATTTTACTATAATGTTGTCTTGTTCTTTGAAAAATATTATTTGATTCACCAACATATACTTCATAATCATTTTTACTTTTCCAATTATGTATATATACTATAGGAAAATTCAATATAGTATCTTTAAATTTTTCGTTGTTTGATTCTAAAATTTCTTTTTCAAATACTTTTAATGCGCTTATATTGTCTTGTACTTTTTCAACAATTGGTTCTGCTACTCTCATAATTACATTCCTCTTTTTACATTTATTTCTTCATTAAATACTATAATTTATTATATTTTGTACTTACTCCTTTAGCTTTTTCAACTGGATATTTTTTCTTTGTTTTTTCTAACTTTTTTAATATAATTTCTTCAGGATTCACATTTAATTTCATTGCCATTTGAATACAATATGTAAATACATCTGCTAATTCTTCACATACTTCTTCTTTATTATAATTTTCACTATCCCATTGAAAACATTCTAGAAGTTCGCCTGCTTCAATAGATATTGATTTAGCTAAATTTTCTGGTGAGTGAAATTTATCCCAATCTCTTTCTTCATTAAACACCTTTATTTCTTTCATTAATTCTTCCATATTATCAATCCCTTTAATTTACACTTATTCTATTATATTTTATATCATAAAATTCTACTTTTCACAATATTCTATATTATTTTTTTACATTATATAGCTTTATTTTTGGAAATATGATATATTATTTTCGGAGGATGATAAATATGGAATATAATGATAATGCTTTAGCCTTATACAATTTACTAAAAGATGACAATATAATAGGTTCTGTAGGCAAAATAACATTTAAACTAGCTAACACAAGTGTAGATATATCAACCACAGATACAGTAGGCCAATCATTACAATCATGGCTAAAACAATATATGTTAGATAAAAAAATAATATTTATAGAAATGGATAACACACAAGAATTTCCAGATTTTATTCTTGATCCACTTGATAGAGAAAAAAATTTATTAGAAGTAAAAGCTTTTAACTACAATGCTGGTCCAGGATTTGATATAGCAAATTTTGAATCTTATTGTGATTCGGTCAGAATAAAACCTTATAGATTATATGCTGACTATTTAATTTTTGGTTATTCGATGAATGGTACAGAAATAAAAATAGAAAACATATGGCTTAAAAAGATTTGGGAAATTTCTAGTTCTTCTGGCCCTCACCCTTTAAAAGTACAAGACAAGAGAGGTATGATATATAATATAAGACCTTGTAAATGGTATGGTATAAATAATAGTAGATTTCCAGCATTTACTTCAAAAGAACAATTTATAAAAGCTATATATGATACCTTAAAAGGATATGAACATTCTCGAATAGATCCAGATGAGTGGTTAGAAGATTTAAAAATAAATTATAAAAAATATTATAATAAAGACTTAGATGTTTAAATACTGAGGCTTAACTACCTCAGTATTTTATTTTTCAATTGTTTGTGTCAAAGCTTTCCATATATGTATTAGCAATTCTTTCGGATACTTCTTTTACAACATTTATTACTACAGTATTTCCAAGTAAATCAAAACCACTTTTCTTATCTTTTGGATTATCAAAATCTTCAAGTGTATATGTTTCAGGATAGCCAAATAGTCTTAGTCCTTCACGAAGTGATAATGATCTAATCCCTCCATTATCTATAATTCCTAATTTATCTACATCCATTGCTACAAGTGTTGGAGCAATGTCATTAGGATCTAAAATTTTATTATATTCAAAACTCAATTTTCCAGATACAATATTATATCCAATTTCCTTACTTTTGTCTTGCACTCTCTTTTTGGTTACTTTGCCATCACCTGTAACAAGTGTGATTTCTTGCTTTGGATATTCTTTTTTTAAATATCCTTTCTTTTCTAAATCATTTAACATTTCTTTTAAATTTGGTTTATTATAAAATGTTTGAATCTGTTGTAATGTTAAAGGCATACCATCCATCCATTTTATTCCTATTTCTTCAGCCCATTTCTTTTTACGTCTTTCTTTTAATAACTTCGACAATAATTGTTTTTGTTCTGTTGTTATCTTGCCCTTTAATTCCAAATCCCAACTATGTATATTATCCTTTCCTCCTCTTTTATCTTTAATTGACTTACCGTACAATTCTTCTGGAGTAAATTTTTTAAATACACATTTTGTAAATTCTGTATTTTCTGTTTTTAAATTAGTTTCTAGTATATCTTTTAGAACTTCTCTACTTTCTTTAAATTCTTCTAAGTCAACTTTTTTATCTAATGTACCTGTAATATATACTCTCTTTCTTGATTGAGCTACACCAAATTCTTTAGAATCTAATAATTTCCATTCTACATTATATCCTAAATCTTCTAGTTTTTTTAATATTGTCTTAAAAGTTCTTCCTATCTTATCACCTTTATTTTCTAAATCATGGGTAATTAATCCTTCAACATTTTCAAGTAGAAATCCATATGGTTTTTTAGCTTTTAAAATTCTTTCTACTTCGAAAAACATTGTTCCTCTTGTATCCGCAAATCCTAATCTATTTCCAGCAGCACTAAATGGTTGACAAGGAAAGCCTGCTAATAAAAAATCAAAATCCTCTAATGAATTAGCGTCTATCTCACAAATATCGCCAACTAACTTTTTATGTGTAAAATTTTTATTTAATGCTTTTATTGCTGATGGCTTAATTTCAGATGTTAAAATACACTCCGTTTCAATTCCTTTTGCTTTAAAAGCCTCTTCAAAACCTAATCTTAATCCTCCTAGTCCAGCAAATAAATCTATAAATTTAACTTTTTTCATATTTAGCACTTCCTTATTAAAATTTATATTATTTATATCATATATTCTATCCAAATGTCAAGAACATTTGTTTTTTATTTTTTCTTGCTTTATTTTTATATTCAGTGATATTTTAGCATACTTTTATAAAATAATCTATAAAAAATTTAATTTCTTCCAAAGAAATGATCATAAGGGTATCCAGCCTTAACATATAACTCTGTCAATTCCATTTTATACTCTTCTAATAATTCCAAATACTTTTGTTTAAAGACATTTTTACAAATCCATTCAACACCTTTACACGATATACTAACTTTTCCATCGATGAATAATTTATATTCACTTAACTCACTATCACACATTTTCTTAATTGCTTTTCTAACAGTATTTTCTTTCCTATTGAAGTAATTGCATAACTGTTTTATATCCATGTCTTCATTTCACCAATTTTTATTATGTTCTACTTTTAATAATTCTTCATATTGCCTAATTCTATCTTCAAAAAAATCCACATCAGCATCTATTAAAGATTTTTCTTTTTGAAAATATACTTGAGTTAACCATGCATATCCTTCTGCTAAAATAAAATATTTCCTACTTTTTACTTTCTCACTTCTCCATCTGCAAGTTGGATGTTTTTTTAGCATAACTTCTATAGCTTTTCTTAAATCTTTATGTGTTATTTCTTTTCCATATTTAGTAGTAACACCTAGTAATTGAAATCTCTTTAAGATTTTATTATATGATAAGAAAATACTATCTAAAACTTGCTCTGAATCCATTTTCATTTTTCATCACTCCTACTTTCTTAATTTTATTAATGCTAGTCTACGTAGCATTGATAGTTGGCAAAATTTATTTTGCTCCGAATAATGAGGCATTTTTTAATGCCCAATATTCGCCAGCGTGGTGTTTTGACACCCTTTTTGCTGTTTAGGGCAACATGCCCTAATACCCTTTTGGGCTCTCCGATGGATACTTTTGATATAAATTTTTTCAAAATATTTTCAAAAAAGTTCAAATTTCTAAAATAAAAACTTGAACTTTTTTGCTTTACTTTTGTTTAAAAATATATTATAATATTTTTAGATTTTGGATTAAGTTAGCATTTAGTTTTATCGCTTTTGCTAGCTTTTTCTTTTTCATTTATATCATTTTTTATGAGTGAAATTCCATAACACATTTTGTATAAAATTTGTATGAATTCTTCTGCTAATTTCCTATTTTCAATAGCAATTTTCTCCAACAATTCTTCTCTTGTATATCTAGTTGTAATTACTATTGGTAACTCGTTTTCATATCTATTGTTAATAATTCTATACAACTTTTCTAAAGCCCATTTAGTTATTGTTTCACTCCCAAAATCATCGATAATTAACATATCAACATTAGAATAAAGTTCCATAATTTCTGACTCTGTCGTAACAGTTTTATTAAAAGATTCTTTTATTCTATCTGTTATAGATCTAGTCCTTTCCAATAATGCAATTTTTTTATTTCTAATAATCTCATTAGCAATACTTGCTGCTAAATGAGTGTTTTCATATCCTATACTTCCATATATAATAATTCCATCTTTAACTTTATTTTCTATACATAAATGTGTATATTTCATTAATGTTGTTATTGTTTCTTGGTTATCTTTAAATCTATCAAAATTTAAAAAATTACAATATTTTAATTTCTTTTTTATACAACCATCCTTATATATTTTATTTATAATTTCTCTATACTTTCTTTGTTTTTCTTTTTCATTTTGCTTTGAATCATATTGTTTCCAAAATGCAATTGCTTCACTACAATCACACCTTTCATATTCTACCATATCGTGATTAACATTTGCATAAAGATAACTTAATCCTACTGGCTTTAATTTTTTATTGCAAAATCCACATTTTGCACCTTCATTGGTGATAACTTTAAAATTCACATTTTCTAAATCCACTTCTATTCTCATCTCCTTCTTTAGCTAATATATTTTTAATCTTATTTTCTTCTTGTGTGTTATCCAACGTTATTGTAACGTTACTTTCTTCTTTTTCACTTTTCAACTTTTCACGATATTTTTGTTGTCTAATTCTATTTTGTTCTTTATATTTTTCATATGGCTCAATGCTTTGATACTTGTCCCAATTTTTAATTTTATATGCTTCATCTTCTACAATTAGCATATTTAATTCTAGAAATTTTTGAATAATTTTTTCAATTTTTTTCTTAGATTTTCCCATAATCTTTGAAAAATTTTCTATTGTCATTGGTTTATTATTGCCTATTACTAATTTTCCATTTCTATTGCATTCTACAGCAATAATTAATAATTGAATCCATACTCTAAAATATGTATCTCCATCTGGTTCTCTTAACAGTATTTGAATTTTCCTATTTGAAAATATTTTTAATTCTATTTTCAACCATTGTAAACTATACATATCCTCCTTTCCTCGCTTTCTTTGTAATCTAATTTATAGATTTTTGTTCCATATTTTTTAAATATTCATCTAGCGCTTGTACTCTAAATAAATACTTTCCACCAACTTTAGAGCATGGTATTTGCTTTTTTCTTACTAATTGATTTATCAGCCAGTAAGATACACCTAAATACTCTGCTGCTTCTTTCATTGTTAGTGTTGTCCTTTGAATTTTTGGTAATTCCATAATATCACCTCCTGTTTTTTTGAAATTTAGTATTGACTTTTGTTAACATTTGTATTATATTGTCAATAGTTAACTTTGTAAATACTTTTTGGTTTATTTTGATAGCAGGTTAACTTTAAGTAAATTTATAAACTGTTAACGGAGGAATTATGAATAAATTAGAATATGATGAACCTATAAATATCTTTGTTTCAACAAATGAAGAATTCACCCATAAGGCATTTTTATATGGAAAAACAAAATCATCAAAACCTGGATATTATGATTTAAAAATTGGAAATACTGGCTATTTTACTATTGATACTATAACTAACACACAACCACTTTGTAGCGAACTCATCTCTTTCTTAAATTGTGATTTTGATAATTTTGATGAATGTTTTATGTGGTTTACTAAGTTTTTCACTTCATACATAATATATACTGGAGAAGAAGATATAAATAAATTTGAAATTAATAAATTTTATTCTTTTAGTAAAGTAAGAAACCTATTTAAAAAATATTATGAAGAAATAAAAAAAGACTCAAAATATGGTCAAGAACTATTTTCAAAATTTGTTGATTATATATTTAACCTTAATAATATTAAAGAAATAGATGATTTTAGTACACAAATAAGATTTTATATTTATTATAATTCTCATTTTAAGGAACTTGATAGATTTATAAATAATCATTTTTCTATGCCACAAGGCTTTTCTTTTAGAACTATTTCTGATATTAAAGGAAATACAGAAAAAGATTTAATAAAATTCTTTAAGTCTGCACCATCTTATGAAGTGGAACCAGATTATAGCTCTAGTAACGAAAATATTTATGGGATTTTATATGTTACATTATTTCAATTTGTACTTAATAATAAATATCTCATAAAGAAATGTAAGAATTGTGGTAAATACTTTATAACAGACAATCCACGCATTAATTATTGTAACAATTTATTCAAAGGGAAACAAACTTGTAGAGATATTGGAAATCAGATTGCTCAAAGAATTAAACAAGAAAATGAAATTGTTTATGGTAAATATCGTAAGATTTATGCAAAAAAAGCAATGCTAGTAAAGCGTAATCCTGATATAGAAGTTTATAAGATTGATTATGAAAATTGGAAAAAAGAAGCTAAAGAATTTATGGATGCCATTAGATCTGAAAAGAAAACCTACAAAGAATTTGATAAATGGCTCGATAAAAATAAATAATGTTAAAGCATTTTCTTTGCTTTAACATTATTTTAAATTTCTAACTAATTCTTTAGCTATCTCATTTCTAATAAAATTTTCTATTTGTCTAGCATTGTCTAATTCATTTGCGATTTTTTTATATTTATCTTTTATTTTAGAATTATTAATTATTTGTTTTTCTTCTGTATCTAGTTGCTCTATTAAGCTGTTATAGTATTTGTCTATAAGTTTTTCCTTTACATCCTTACTTAATTGTTGATATCTAATAAAACAGTTTATTCTAAAAAACATTGGTTCTCCAAGGTGCTCGTATATTTTTTGTGGATTTTCATAATTTGATGTACAAATTACAAGTGTATTTTTTAAGTTTACATGAAAATTATTATCCTCAAACTCGCCTGTATCAAACATTTGATATAGAGCCGAATAAACAAATCTATTAGCTTTATCAAATTCATCTAAAAATATTATGTTTGATGTTCTTTTTAACAAATCTTTAGCAAATGATGGTTCCTGAATTTTATTTCCATATAAATAATTTAAATGTCCTTCATTTTGGAACATAGAAAATTGACTGTAAAACATTTCTTCTCCCAATAATTTTGCTAATAATCTACCAGTCTCTGTTTTACCTACCCCTGATGGTCCATATAGCATTATTACAATTGGTTTATTATCCTTATTTAATTTTTGTTGAATTATTAAAGATTGTATTACTTTTTCTAATGCTTCTTCTTGTCCCAAAATTATAGAATTACAATCTTTTTTAAAATTTACTATTAGTTTATTATTGATTTTTCCGTAATCATAATTATATTCACAAATATCTTTTTCATCAAATTGTTTTTTCAAATCATTAATAATCTCTATCGGTGGATTTTGTATAATCAGTTTACTAATATTATATTTAGAAATATAATTTACAAAATTACTTGTTACAGCTTCTGTAACTCCAGAATATTCATTACTAGACACAGTTAATAAATCAATTACATTTTCTTCAAAGTTACTATCTTTTTTCTGCTCCTGTCCAGGAATCTTTACTAATAATGTATTCCTTTCACTTTCACTCAAATTAACCAATTTAGTTAAATTGTAGTTATTTTTGTCTTTTTCATAAAACTTCATTGTAAATTCATTAAATGCCTTTGTAGGACCTGTATAAATTATTACTTTTTCATTTTCAATCATTTTTCACTCCTGCAATTATTATATCATATATTGGTAACTCATTATTAGAACTTTGTATGTTAATACTTAAATCTTCTTCCGATAGTACTTTCTTTGCCGTATTTATTTCATTTTCTAGCTTTAATTCTTCCTTTTTGGTTGTTCCTACTTTAATTCCGTAATAGCAAAGATCCATTTTTAATAAATCCCCAAATTTATAGTTATTTCTAAAACAATCAACATTAAATCTTAATACTGACTCTTCTACATTATCCTTATAAGCCAAAAATTCAAAGTATCCTTTTGTCGAAAGAATAACCTCATCCACTTTCTCAATATTAATTTCTTTTAGTTCATCAATCTTTTCAGGATCTTTCAATAAAGATAAATAAGGAAAAACACTTTTTAAATATGTTAAAGTATCTTCATCAATACGCAATCTTAACCCAGTCAATTTTTTTATATTAGAGTCTAAATCAGCTAGTTTTATAAATTCAGTCATTATATTAGTAGTTATAGTTGAATTCACTATTTTTTCATTAGATTGATGTCCTGATGCTCCTGCTTTCACTCCTAAAGATAGATTAAGCATTTTTAGTAATGATGTTTTTACCGAAGCACTTCCTTCTATTCCAACTTCTGCATTGTTTCCACTAATTGCTTTATTTATTTCTTCAACAGTTATATTTCCTTCATTCATTATTGTAACATAGTCGATCGCTGCATTTTCATCATAATAAATTACTTTTAATATTTTGTTAGATTTTGTATCTTTTTTACTCATTTTTGTCCTCCTACTACTTTAATTACATTTATATCAATTATTCTTTTAACATACACTACTTTTTATTATTGTATGAAGTATATCACATTTTTCACAAAAAATCCAGTAATTCCTAGATATTCATCACTTTTCGCAATATCTGATTTTATCTATTTATAAAATTTTTAAGTTTCTTTTTGAAATCTATTGCATTTTGTTAACTATTATCGTATAATAATTTTGTTAACAATTATATAAATACTCCTCCCACCCATAGACATACTTGAAAGGAGGTGAAATAAGTAATGGCTGGGAGTATAGAAAAAAGAGGAAAAAACAGTTACAGGTTAACAGTATCAGAAGGATTTGACTTAAACGGCAGACCCATGATACACAGAAAAACTATTCATGGAACTAAAAAAGAAGCAGAAGTTGAACTAGCAAAATTTGTTACTGAAGTACAAAATGGTTTAGTCATAGATGGTAAATCTCTTAAATTTTCTGAATTTGTTGAAGTATGGAAAAGAGATTATGGCTCAAAAGAATTAGCTCCTACAACATACAAACGATATTGTAGAATGTTAGAAACAAGAATTTTGCCATATTTCGGACATTTCTATATAAACAAAATCAGACCAACTGACATTATGAAATTCTATGACTTACTTGAAAAAGATACTCAATTAGTTAGAAAAAAAGGTAACAATGGTTCAAAAACTAAAAAGCCTTTATCTGGCAAAACTATTTTAGAACATCACAGATTATTAAGAGCAATGCTTCATAGAGCTGTTTACTGGCAATTAATTGTAAGTAATCCTGCTGAGCGTGTTCAACCACCTAGAGCTAAAAAACCTAAAAGAAGATCTTATGATGATGAGCAAACTAAAATATTATTAGAAAACTTAGAAAAACTTACTGTAGAAGATACTAAATATAAAGTTGCTATCATTCTTACTATCTTTACTGGTGTTCGTTTAGGTGAATTGATGGGCTTAGAATGGCAAGATGTTGATTTTAGAAATGGAATTATAAGTATTAACCGTTCTAGTCAATATCTATCAGATATGGGAGTATTTACAAAAGTTCCTAAAACAGAAAGCTCCATTAGAGAAATTGCAATACCCGAATTTATCATTTCTTTGCTTGAGGAATATAAGTTATGGTATGAAGAACAAAAATCGCTATATGGCGAATTATGGACGAATTCTGATAGGTTATTTGTACAAGCTGATGGCAAACCTATGCATCCTTCTTCTATAAGCAAATGGTTTGTTAAATATGTAGGTACAATAGGATTACCTGTAATTAATTTTCACGGATTAAGACATACAAATGCAAGTTTACTAGTTGCACAAAATATTGATATAGCTGTTGTTTCTGCAAGACTAGGTCATGCACAAATAAGTACAACACTTGACTTTTATGTACATCCACTACTTTCTCATAATAGAAAAGCTGGATATGCACTAGAAAACTTACTATTACCAACAAGGTCTTAATTTTACTTTTTTCTAATTTTCACAAATTACAAATTTTCACGATATTAAAAAAGTAAAAAACTTTGAGATTTTATATCTCTTTCCCAATAGTTTTTTACTTGCAGATTTTTGTAAAAATTATAACTTTATAGTAAATTTTTTATTGAATTTTTATTAGAGTTTCGGGCATTTGAGGTGGTTATTTTACCCAATTTTTACCCAATTTGACATAATAATGCCATTTTCAAGCATTATTGCAACCAATTTTAAGACAACAAAAAATCACTAAAACCGTTACAGTTCTAGTGATATATCCTTTGGTTGCGGGGGTAAGGCTCGAACTTACGACCTTCGGGTTATGAGAATTAATATTTACCTCCAGATTTTCACATTCTATATCAACTTTATTCTATTTTCTTATCCCCTAAATAGCCTCCATCTCCTAATAATAATGTCAATATTCCTCCTACTGGATTTGAACCATTTTTACGATTCGTTGTAGCATTATTAGAAACATTATTTTGACCAGTCAATGATGTCCTTATTATCGTATTATTTTCTACTATTCTAACTCCGTTATATATTTTTTATAGTACTTGTCTTTCCCTTTGAACTAGTTGCCACTATATCTACTGTTCCATATCTTTTTGCAACAACTTTCCCTACCTCATTAACTGCAGTTCATCACTTAATTTCCATGTAACATTTTTGTCTGTAGCATTGTCAGGAATTATTGTAATAGTTAGTTTCTCCTACCTCTAAGCTTTTTATACCTTCATTTATTTGTATTCCTGTTACAGCAACATTAAATTGTATTGAAATTTTATTCTTTGTAACTAAAGATGAAATACCTGACATACTACTTTTAACTGATGTGCCACTTTTGGCTTTTTCTTATATATATATCACCTTTAAATATTATATTAACTTTATATTGTAGAATTTATCTAATCCTGTAGGTAAAACATAAATTTCGGCATAAAGATACACTTTACTTAAAAGTTGCATCTTTATCATTTTAAGATTATCAATTTTTACAACATACTTTCTCAATCAATTTTATATTTTTTTCGTTTTTATAAATACAAAATTACTTCTTAGCCTTTCTTTATATATAAGACCTCTTAAAACTAAAAAATAAACAATACACCAAATATATGAATCAATAAAATATTTAGTATCGCCCTTTGGCTATCTGTACTTGGCATAATGCCATATAATAAAATCTTCAGTGTTTTTAGCAATTTTGTTTAATCTTTAGTTTTTAATATATCAACTGCATACATTCAATGTTGACTCTGGTTACCATGACCACCCTCATAAGGTCTTTTAAAAGCAAATCCTACTGGTATAGAACTTCCAAAAATATATCTCTGACTATTCCAACTTTGCATAGTCCTTTTTGTTGTCCATAAAATATTACTTTTACTAGAGCCTCTAAATTCTCTAACACGTAAAGTTCCATTTGTATTATATGGCATAGGTTCTGATTCCCCTCTATAATATGTTTCCATACGATCAGTATCATTATTAAACACAATAATTTTTGCCACAGTTCTAATCCTCCTTTTATTCTTTTTATTATTTTATGTTTAAAACCAAATTTTGTGTAAAAAATAAAAAAAGCACAAATAATAAAGCCTAATTTTGAAATTTAAATTAGACTTTAAATATATATAATTTTAAACTGCTCTTGCTTTAATTATTACCCTCATTTTACTATCATTGGTACAAGTTATTAAAGTAATCTCCTTTTTTCCATCTGTTAATTGCGAAGTACAACTCAAATCTTCAGGAACTACTTCGAATTTATCATACACTGAATATCTAAGTGTTTTTCCTGTAGCATCAGTAATCTCTATAATGTCACCTGTAACTAATGATGGTACTTTACTAAAAAATTTAGTGTTTCTATAATTATGACCAACTATGCAAAAATTCCCCACTTCATTTGGATTAGCTCCCCAGAATTTAGTTGGTGAAATCTTAAGTAAAGCTTCTGTTTCTTGTTCTGAATCTGTCTGACCATCTATAATTGGATATTGCACATTAATTTTAGGTATATTTATTGTAGCAATTGTTGTATACTTATATCCATTACTTGTAGTTTGTATATCTTTATTTATCTTAGTTTCTGGTTGTTCAGATGAATTGTTATCACTTTGTTGTGTCTCATCTAACACAACTACTAAAACATTGTTTTTTGCTATTGTTGTATCTTCTTGTCCTTCTTCATTAAAACTAGACATTATTTCTTGTGATGTTTCTTCACTTTTACTTCTATCATATTCTGCATAAATGCAAAGAGAAATTAAAATGCACACCAAAAAAACAGAAAAAAAGAAATCAAATTTATAAATCTTCTTTTTTTTCTTTAATTCAGGTGTAATATATAATTTTTTAGTAACTAAAATCTGATTCATTATAATCTCCCTATTTTATACTTCTTTATTATTATATCATGAAATATTTAAAATTGGAATACCTTATTTCATAAGTTCGTTTGAAATATTCGCAAAATCCTGCAAACTTAATTTTTCTGCTCTAATATTTTCTTCTAATCCTATTTCTTTTAAAATTCTAACTCCTTCTTCTTTGTTAGAAAATATCTTTGTATTAGTTAATCCATTTAAAAGAGTTTTTCTTCTTTGTGTAAATGCACTTTTTATGATTTTAAACATATAATCTTTATTTTTTACTTCTATAGGCGATTGTTTTCTAATTTTCAAGTTAATAACTTCAGAAGTCACCTCTGGCTCTGGAATAAAAGATTCTTTTGGTACTATTAGTATATCTTTGGCAATGGCATAATAATACACAGCATAAGTAATTGCTCCTGTGTCCTTTTTGCCTGGAATTGCAATAAGTCGATCTGCTACCTCTTTTTGTATCATAACTGTAATGCTTTCTAAATCCAACTCTTCTTCTAATAATTTCATAATAATTGGTGTTGTTATATAATAAGGTAAATTAGCTATAACTTTTACATTTTTTATATCATGTTTTTCCTTTTCATCATGTATAAGTTTTTCTAAGTTAACTTTTAATATATCTTGATTTAATACCTCAAAATTATCATATAAATTAAATCTATCCTCTAAAATTTTTATCATATTAGAATCTAATTCTATACAAATTACTTTTTTAGCTTTCTCCAATAGATATTTTGTTAATGTACCTAATCCAGGTCCTATTTCAATTACTAAATCTTCTTTATCTATCTCTCCACTTTCAACAATTTTTTGTACAACATTTTCACTAATTAAAAAGTTTTGACCTAATGATTTATTAGCTTTGATATTATATTTTTTCATAATAAATCTAGTTTCTTCTAAAATACTATTCATCTTAATTTCCTATCTTTAAATTTTATTATTAAATATTTTATTATAAACAATCTAATTTTTCAAGTTTTTATTGCTTTTTACATATTTTTAATATAAAATAAAGTTGCAAATTTTTAACAAATGAGGCGTGTTTATGGAAAATAGAAAAAATAAAAAAACAAATTATAATAGCAAAGCCAAAAAAAAATCAAAATCTAATCATTCTAGAAATTCTAAAATAGTAAAAATGAAAACCTCCTTTGATTCTAAAAACTTTGTACATACAAAGAAATTAAAAGTTACACTTGCTGTAACAATTATATTTCTTTTACTACTTATTATAAGGATTGGTTTTTTACAATTTGTTCAGGGAAACTCTTTAAAAGAATTAGCTTATAATCAACAAACAATTAACCAAATAATTAGTCCAAGACGTGGAAATATATATGACTCAACAGGAAAGGCACTAGCCATTAGTGCTCAAGTAGATACAATCACTATAAATCCTACTAAAATTCAAAAAGATAAAGAAGAAGATACCAAAGAATTAAAAGAAAAAATTGCAAAAGGTCTTAGTGAAATATTTGAATTAAATTATGATGAAGTGTTAGAAAAAGTAAATAGTACTTCTCAAGTTGAAACTATTGCAAAAAAAGTAGAACAAGAAAAAGTAGATAAACTAAAACAATGGATGGAAAGCAATAAAATTAGTGTTGGTATTAACATTGATGAAGATACTAAGAGATATTATCCTTATAATACTGTTGCTTCAAATTTACTTGGATTTTGTGGTAATGATAATCAAGGTTTAAGTGGAATAGAGTCACAATGGGATTCTATCTTAACAGGAACTCCTGGAAAAATAGTAAGTTCTAAAGGTAGTGATCAACAAGAAATTCCAAATGCTGAAGAAACATATATATCAGCTGAAAATGGTAGTGACCTAACTCTAACAATCGATTTAAATATCCAAACAATTATCGAAAAATATTTAAAACAAGCTGTTGAAGATAATAATTGTAAAAAAGGTGGTAATGTTATTGTCATGAATCCTAAAAATGGTGACATTTTAGGAATGGCATGCTATCCAGATTATAACTTAAATACACCTTATACACCAAACTCTACGTTAGCCAAAACATATGATTCTTTGACAACAAAAGAAAAAAGTGAATCACTTTATAAGATGTGGGCAAATAAATCAGTTGCCGAAACTTATGAGCCTGGCTCTGTATTCAAAGTAATCACAGCCTCTGTAGCATTAGAGCAAAATATTACAACCACTGATAAAGCTGATGATTTTTACTGTAAAGGATATGAAGAATTCGCTGATAGTTCAGCTTCTGCTCCTCTAAAAATTTCTTGTTGGAGAGCACAACCTCATGGAGTTCAAAGCTTAAGGCAAGCCCTATGTAATTCTTGTAACCCTGCATTTATGCAATTAGGAAAAAGAATAGGTGCTCCTACACTATATAAATATTATGAAGCTTTTGGATTATTTGATCCTACTAATTCAGGCCTATATGGAGAACAAAGTAGTATTTTTCAAAACTTAGACAAAGTTGGACCTGTTGAACTTGCAACTATGTCCTTTGGTCAAAGACTAAATATTACTCCTCTACAAATGGCAACAGCTATTTCATGTGTGGCAAATGATGGAATTTTAATGAAACCTAGAATTGTAAAACAGATTACAAATACAGATACTGGTTCTATTAGCGAAGTTCCAGTTACACAAGTAAGACAAGTAATTTCAAAACAAACATCTCAACAAGTAAAATCAATGATGGAATCTGTTGTAACAAATGGTACTGGTAGACATGCTGCTGTTTCAGGATATTCTATAGGTGGAAAAACTGGTACTTCTGAACCAGTTTATACTAGAACTGAAGAAGGATATGTTGCATCTTATGTTGCAATTTCACCTGTAGAAGACACTCAAGTTGTTTTGCTGTTAACATTATATGATCCACCTAAAAGTAATCATCAAGGAGGTCAATTAGCCGGTCCTGTTGTATCACAAATGTTATCAGAAATATTACCATACTTAGGGATTCCTTCTGATGATACTTCTTCTAGCAGTACTTCTTCTAATAATTACATTATAGTACCAGATATTAGAAATAAAACTGTTGCAGAAGCAGAAAAAACTTTAAAAAATGTTGGATTTAGAACTAAAAGCTACATAAATGGTGATAGTAATAATATATTAGTATCTGACCAAACACCTAAACCAGGTTCATATTTACCTAAAAATTCAATTGTCGTGCTTTATGGAGAGGGTAATAACGTATCTACTTCTGTAGCAGTCCCAGATTTAAAAAACATGAATGCTTCTGAAGCAACAAATACATTAAAGGAAAAAAATCTAAATATCAATATCGAAGGTAGTGGAACAGTTATTTCTCAAGACTATGCAAAAGATGAACAAGTACAGGAAGGTACAATTATAAGAGTAACTTTAAAACAAAATTTAACTGATGCTCACTAGTAGTAGTAGTAGTAATTTTATTATATAATAATCCAAAAATGGAATAAGAAAAAATCTTATTCCATTTTTTCTTCTTTCCAATACTTTTCTAACAAATTATCCAATTTATTTATCTTATCATATCTCTTGGTAATATCTTTTAAAAGAATAGTTCTATTTCCACATAAAAATATCATCCATGCTTTTTTTCTTGTTAATTCTTCTTCTCTAAAAAAATGAAATTTTGGTAATTCTAAAACATGAAATTCCATTTCTTCTGAAATTCCTTTTTCATTTTTATTTGAATTTATAAAAATTCTCTTATGGTATTCCTCTGTATTAAAATAGTTAAAATCTAACATATTAATTGTAATTGTTTTTGTTGGCTCTCTATTTTTGTTATATTCTAACTGATTAGCATGAATCTGTGCATAATATAATAATATCTTATTTTGAACATAATAACCATCAACAAATTGTATTCCTACATTTAATTCCTCTTTATTTTCTAGTGTAACTCTCACATCTGCTATTCCAAAATTTTCTTCTTGTGGCAAATATTTTTCTTTCTTTTTCAAATACGGATTTAATTCGATTTTATCTATTTGTATATCTAAAAAACTTTCTATGAAGTCTTGTAAAATATCTAAATTGTCTTTTGAATTCAAAACATTACGTAATACTAAATTACTTTTTGATATAAATTTTCTATTCATAAAATGTAACTATGAATTCCTCCTTCTTGCATATTATTAATTAGCTAATTAATATAAAGTATAGTTTGTATGCTAAAACTTTGTCAATATTTTTTAGTATTATTTTAGAACTTTTCATCGCAAAATTCGACAAAAAATAGAATGTATAACTTAAAACGCAAATTATACATTCTTTATCTTTTTTACTGCATCTTCAATAATGTCCTTTGGAGTAGATGCCCCTGCCATAATTCCCACTTTATTACAATTATTTAGCTTTTCTAATTTTAATTCATCAATTGTTTCAATGCATACACAATTTTTACAATTTTCACTTGCAATCTCATATAATTTTTTTGTATTTGAACTGTTTTTCCCTCCTATAATAATCATAAAATCTACTTTCTGAGCAATTTTTATTGTCTCCTCCTGTCTTATTTCTGTAGCACTACAAATTGTATTTTTAACAATAAACTCTGTTGAACTATTTAGTTCATTTCTTATTATGTCTTCTATAACGTTAAATTCTTCTGAATTAAATGTAGTTTGTGAAATAAGTAATACTTTATTAATTTTAGATTTTATCTGACTTTGTATTGCATATTCAATGTCTTTTCTACTTTCAATTATACAATAATTTTCATTGCAATAACTTATAGTTCCTATGTTTTCAGGGTGTCTTTTATTTCCACATAAAAATATGTAATATCCTTTATTTGAATATTCGTCTGCAATTTTATGAACTTTTAAAACATTTGGACATGTAAAATCTTCAAGTTCCATATTTTTTATCTTAGCAATATTATACACTTCTTTTGGAACACCATGTGCCCTTATTATAGTTTTCCTTTGGATTCATTAATATTTTCAACAATAATTAATCCCTCATTTTCTAATGTTTTCAACACTTGTTTATTATGTATAAGTTCTCCTAAGCAATATACATATTTTTCTGTCTTATTAAGTTCTTTTTTTGTTCCTTCTACTGCTCTTTTAACTCCATAGCAAAAACCTGCTGTCTTTCCTAATATTATTTCCATATCTATTCTTTCCTATATTTTTTACTTTATTAATTTAAACATATTTTCAATAAATTATGTCATTTTTTCTTTAAAAAGAAAAAGCCTATTATGATTAAACTCTCACAATAAACTTTTTTTACTAGATTTACTTTGATGCAATATAATATCCTACTCCTCTTTTTGTAATTAATATTTTAGGAGTTGAAGTATCCTTTTCTATTTTTTCTCTAATCCTTCTTACAGTAACATCTACTGTTCTGATATCTCCATAATATTCATATCCCCAAACTTTTTCTAGTAATGTTTCTCTTGTTACTACTTGTTCTGGTTGAGATGCTAAAAATTTTAAAACTTCAAATTCTCTTAGTGTTAAATCAATAACTTCACCTCTTACCTTTACTTCAAATTTATCTAAGTCAAGTTCCAAATCTCCAACGGTAATTTTACTTTCTTTTTTCTTTTCTTCTTTGTTTTGTTCTATTATCGAATTATTTGAAACAGCATCTACCTTTCTTAAATTTGCTTTAACTCTAGCTACTAATTCTCTTACACTAAATGGTTTTGTAATATAATCATCTGCGCCTAATTCAAGTCCAAGAATTTTATCTATTTCTCCATCTTTTGCTGTTAGCATAAGTATTGGTACATTTAGAGAATTTTTTATTCTCTTACATACGGATAAACCATCTAATTTTGGTAACATTATATCTAACAAGATTAAATCTGGTTTTTTATCTAAAGCAATATCTACTGCTGTTAACCCATCACTAGCTTCAATAGTATTATATCCTTCTTTTTTCAAATTATAAACCAATATGTCAACAATTGGTTGTTCATCATCAACAATTAATATTGTTTTTGCATTTTTTTCCATTTCTTCCACAAAAATTCCGCCTTTCTAATTTAGCTTTATTTTTATAGTATATTTATATCATATTTATTTGTATTATACAAGTTTTTTTAAAAATCTTATTTTTATTTTTCAGAGGTGATTTTTCCACCACCTAAAACAACTCCATCCTCATCATAGAACACAACTGATTGTCCTCTTGTAATTGCTCTTTGAGGTTTATTAAATTCAACTTTAACTCCATCTGATGTTTTATATACTATTGCTTTTTCCTCTTTTGCACGATATCGTATTTTTGCCAAACATTCTAATTTTTCTGGTGTTTTATCAAATACTAGCCAATTTAGTTCATCTGAATATAAAGTATTAGAATATAAATCTTCTTTAGTTCCGACAACCACTTCATTTTCCTTTAATTTTAAATCAACTACATAAAGTGGTTCTTTGTATGAAATTCCTATTCCTTTTCTTTGTCCTATTGTATAATTAATTAAGCCATCATGTTTTCCTACAATTTCGCCTGATTTTAAAACTATATTTCCTTTTTTGGGCTTATTTTTCATATATTTTAATAAAAATTCTTTATAATTATTATCTGGGATAAAACAAATCTCTTGGCTGTCCTTTTTATCTGCAACTGATAACCCATTTTTTTTTGCAATCTTTCTAGTATCTTCTTTACTTTCATAATCTTGTAATGGAAATAATATATGCTCTATTTCCTCTTTAGGAATAACATACAAAAAATAAGTTTGATCTTTTATTTCTTCTTTAGACTTCTTTAAAACATATTGCTCATATTTGTTTGAATACTCAATTCTAGCATAATGTCCAGTTGCAATATAATCACACTCTAATTCTTTTGCCTTTTTATAAAAACATCCAAATTTCAAATGTTTATTACACTCTACACATGGGTTTGGTGTTCTAGCACTAGTATATTCTTCAATAAAATTATTAACCACATAACAATTAAATTCCTCTTTATTATTTATTGTATAATGTGGAATTTCTAGCATATCACAAACTCTTTTTGCATCCATTACTGACTTAATATCACAACAACTACTTTGTTCTTCTTCTAACTTAGGTTCCCATAATTTCATAGTACATCCAATTACTTCATATCCCTGTTCTTTTAACAATATTGCAGAAGTAGAGCTATCAACTCCTCCACTCATTCCCAATAATACACGCTTTTTCTTCTTATCTTTCTCCATTCTTTCTTCCTCTTTATACATATTTCGACATAAATTATGATTGTTTTTTGTCCTGTCCCCAATGTACATCATTTAGTTGTTCTTTAGATACTGTAGATGGTGCTCTCATAAGCAAGTCTCTTGCCTTTTTATTTTTTGGAAATGCTATTATTTCTCTTATATTTTGTGAATCTGCTATTAGCATTACCATTCTATCTATTCCTGGTGCTGCACCTGCATGTGGTGGTGTTCCATATTGGAATGCATTATATAATGCTCCAAATTTATTTTTTACATCGTCTTCAGAATATCCTGCTATTTCAAATGCCTTTATCATTATTTCTGGATTATGATTTCTAACAGCTCCAGATGCCATTTCATAGCCATTACATACTAAGTCATATTGATATGCAAATATATCCAATGGATTTCTTGTTTCTAGTGCTTCTAAGCCTCCTTGTGGCATTGAAAATGGATTATGACTAAAATCTATTGTTCCTTCATCTGATAGTTCATACATTGGAAAGTCTACTATAAAACAAAATTTGTATACTCCCTCTTCTATTAATTCTAGTCTTTTTCCTAATTCTATTCTAACTAACCCAGCTATTTTTTGTGCTTTTCTTAACTCATCTGCTATAAAAAATATTGCTGAATTTGCTTGAGCTTGATATTCTTTTTCTAATTTTTCTTTTATTTCATCTGTTATAAATTTTGCAATTCCTCCTGTTACACTTCCGTCTTGTTCTATTTTTGTCCAAGCTAATCCTTTTGCTCCTACTTCTTCAGTTGTGGCAAATTCTCCCATTTTATCAAAAAACTTTCTTCCTTGAGTAGCTCCATTTGGAACAACTATTGCCTTTACAGTTTTACCTTTAAAAGCATTGAATTCTGAATTTTCGAAAACTTTAGTTACATCTTGTATTATTAATGGATTTCTTAAATCCGGCTTATCTATTCCGTATTTTTCCATTGCCTCATTATATGGAATTCTTACAAATGGACCTTCATCTACTTTCCAATTTGTGAATTTTTTGAATGTATATGGTAATACTTCTTCCATTACTTTTAATACATCTTCTTGTGTACTAAATGACATTTCATAGTCTAATTGGTAGAATTCCCCAGGTGCTCTATCTGCTCTAGGATCCTCATCTCTAAAACATGGTGCTATTTGATAATACTTGTTAAATCCTGAAACCATTAATAATTGTTTAAATTGTTGAGGTGCTTGAGGAAGTGCATAAAATTCTCCGAGGATGTAATCTACTTGGTACCAAATAATCTCTTGCCCCTTCTGGCGATGAATTAGCTAATATTGGTGTTTGTATCTCTGTAAATCCTAATTCATCCATTTTATCTCTCAATGTTTTCAATATTTTAGAGCGAAGTAAAATATTATTGTGTAATTTTTCATTTCTTAAATCTAAAAACCTATATTCTAATCTTAAATCTTCCCTTACTTCTTGACTGTTACAAACTTCAAATGGGAGAACATTTTTACATTTTCCAAGTACTTCTATTTCATCTGCTACAACTTCTATTTCTCCTGTTGGAATTTTATTATTTTTACTGCTTCTTTCCACAACTTTTCCCTTTATGTGGATACAACTCTCAGTTGTAAATTCTTTTGCTTCTTCTTGTAATTTTTCATCATTTATAACAATTTGTGTAATTCCAAATTCATCTCTTAAATCTATAAAAATCATTCCACCTAGATTTCTCATTTTCTGAATCCAACCTGACAATTCTACTGTTTCATTTATATTTTTAATATTTAGTTCACCACAATTATTTGTTCTGTACATTTTATCTTCCTTCCTTTACATTATAATGTTTATAATTTTGATATTATGTTTTACTTTGTTATTTTGTGTTAGTTTATATATTATCATAATTTTAGCTAAATATCAATGTTTTTAGTATTTTAACTTGAATTTTTATATTTTTAATGCTATGATTTATTTAGAATTTTTTAAGGAGTCTTTTATGGATAGTCAAACTTTTGATTTTTATGATAGAACTAGTCTAAAATCATATAATTTAGATTCAACAATGAAATATCAATTAAATATGTTAGATAATTTGGATACATTTACTAGAAAGCATAGTGAAAATGTTGCAAATTTAACATGCAGGCTTTGCCAAAAGCTACATTGTCAAAAAGGATTTACACGGATATTGTACAATATGTGCTTATTTACATGACATAGGAAAATTATTTATTCCACCTGAAATTTTACAAAAACCCGACATATTAACTGATGAAGAATTTGAAATTATGAAAACTCATACAACTTTGGGTTATAATATGTGCATGAAAGATTTAAAATTAAGACCATATGCAGCAGGTCCTTTATATCATCATGAAGCTTTAGATGGAACTGGTTACCCCCAAGGATTAACTAAAAAAGATATTCCTTATGAGGCTCAAATTATTCGTGTTGCTGATGAATATGATGCATTAGTTAGTAAAAGACAATATAAGTCACATATTGGTATATCTGATACTTTAAAAATAATAATAGAAAATTCTAAACCAGATGAGTCTAGTAATTCAAAATTTGGTAAAAATAACCCTCTTATTGTACGAAAATTAATAAAGCTAATAATTGAAGATACTGAGTATGAGATTTTTTTAACTCAAGGATATGTTAAAGAGTTAAAAGAAGAAATTAAGCGATTAAAGCAAGTTGACAATTATAAAAAGGAAATGGATAAGGCACAAAATGAAAAAAGTAAAAATTACTATTTAAATGGAATGAAACTTTTATTAAAAGAAGGAGAAACTATAAAAAATTATGCTTCTATTATGTCAGAATACGAACAAGCATATGAAATGAGAAATACTATTATTGAAAATTTATATAAAGAAATTAAAATAATGAAAAAATTAAAAATTTAAATTAGATAAGAAGAGTGCTCATACACTCTTCTTTATAAGTTTATTTTATGCAAATTAATTTTCTAATCCAAAACTTACTCCTAATGCATTGTTCACTTTATCAATTATTTTTTCATCATCTATATGCCCTATTCTTTCTTTTAATCTACTTTTATCTATAGTTCTTATTTGCTCTGCTAAAACTACTGAATTGTTTTTTAATCCACATGAAGAAGAGTCTATTTCTATATGTGTTGGTAACTTTGTTTTACCTGTTTGAGACGTTATTGCTGCTGCAATTACTGTTGGACTATATTTATTTCCTAAATCATTTTGGATAATCAATACAGGTCGTACTCCACCTTGTTCTGAACCAACTACAGGACTTAAATCTGCATAAAACATATCGCCTCTTTTTATTTGCATATTCTTCACTCCTAATATTACTAGATTATCAAGTATATTTTGTATTATTTTTAATATGGTTCGAAGTAAAGAAATAACCTTTTAGCTATTTACACTTACCTCTGTATATAATATGTAAACAGCCATATTTTTGTTAGTATCTTCTATTTCCATTTTCACTGGGTTTCCGGTTTCTTTACTTATGTATAAAATTCTTTGACTTTTTGATTTTTTGCTACTAGATGTTTTCATTATGATTTGATTGTCTTTTTCCTTCCATTCTGATTTTGCATCATTTTTGTAACTTTCAATAAAACTATTTAAATCTAAACAATTATCTGAAATAAATTCATAATTCTCAAAAATTGAACTTAGATTTAAGTTTGCATTTTCTATTTTAAGACTTTTTCCACTTTTTGTTACCTTAACACCTGCTATATTACTTGGTTCTATTACTTCCTGCCAATTATCCTCTTCTCCAGAGTAACTCTGTTTTAATACATATTTACTTTCATTTTTATTACTTTTTACATCTACTGCTATTGTCGCTTTATAAGAACTCATATTTAAAATATTATCTACAATTTCTTGACTAGTAGTATTATTTCCTATTTTGAAATTTTTAGACGTGTTATTATTAAATTTAGTAAAAAAAATTAAAGTTATAATTATAATAATTAATATAATTATTATCCCTATCCACATTATTTTTTTATTTTTTAACATAAAAAAGCCTCCTAAAAATTAATTATTATTAATTTTTATTTAGCTCTTTTAACTTTAATGTTTTATTTTTTATATTTTTCATCGCAAAATTCGACTTATTTTTATTACTGATTCTATTTGCTTATAAGTACTGCTCGGAAACCATAAGGACTTGATGGTCCACCGGTAAGTAGCGCTAAATGCAAAAATACCTGCACTAGAACTACTTGGAAAATGTCCACCACGTACAAAAAATGGATATTTTGTATTTGAAAATATCGAATAGTTATTATTCCAGCTTAAAGAACCATTCCCTGCCGTTGATGTCTCTAAAATTGCATCTCCATATCCATAATTTAAATTCTTATATGTTGCTAAATTATTAACATTACTATCATCTGATGCATTGTATGGATATACTGTTGCATATTTTGTACTTAAAGTTTTATATCCTTCTGCATCTGCTGTAGTTTTCACTATATATGAACTTCCATATACATTAATACATGAATTTCCATTTGTAATTATTTATTTAGTTTAACAAATATTTTATAAAATTATCTACTTTTAGTATATTTTCATTAATTTTTAAAATATATTTCTACTTGTTCTACTAATTGTTTCTTATCTTCAATTTTATTAATTTTGTTCCTAAACTCACTAGAATTCGGCATATTTTTAGTATACCAAGCAATATGCTTTCTAAGTTCTTTAATAGCAATATCGCCTTTTTCTTCAACTGCTAAATTTATATGTTCTTTTATTATTTCTAGTTTTTCTTCATTAGTTGGTGCATCTAATTTTTCTCCTGTTTCTAAAAAATATCTTATATTTCTGAAGATCCATGGGTTTCCAAAACTTCCTCTTCCTATCATTATTCCATCTACCCCTGTTTGTCTAAACATCTGATATGCTGTTTCTTCATCTACTATATCACCATTGCCTATTACTGGTATCTTTACACTCTCTTTCACTCTTCTTATAATATCCCAATCTGCTTGTCCACTATAAAATTCACTTCTTGTCCTTCCGTGAATGGTAATTGCAGATACTCCACATTGTTCAGCTATTTTTGCAATATCAGTTGCTACAATATGTTCTTTATCCCATCCTTTTCTAATTTTAATCGTAACAGGAACTTTAGAATTATTAACTACCGTCTTTATTATTTTCTCTGCTTTTTCTAAATCTAATAAAAGCCTACTTCCGTCACCATTTTTTACAACTTTAGGGGCAGGACATCCCATATTAATATCTACAATATCAGCAAACTCACTTATATGTTTTGCTGCATATGCCATTGATTCTTCATCACTACCAAATATTTGAAAACTAATTGGTCTTTTCTCTCCATTTGTATTCAACAATCTCTTTGTTTTTTGATCATTATAAAACATTGCCTTTGCACTTGCCATCTCTGTACAGACCATACCAGGACAAAACTTTTCACATATCATTCGAAAAGGCAGGTTTGTTACACCTGCCATAGGAGCTAATATTAAATTATTTTGTAACTCTACATTTCCTATTTGTAATTTTTTTAGATACATTCTTTTCTCCTAAATAATTTTATATTTTATTTTACAAATATAGTTTTTTGTCTTTTACTACTAATATTTAATAATAATCCTATACAAATAAAATTTGTAATTAGTGAACTTCCTCCATAACTAATAAATGGTAGTGGTACACCGGTAATTGGAAGTAATCCCATGACCATACCTATATTCTCAACCATGTGAAATAAAAATATACCAGTTATTCCTGATGCTATTAATTCCCCTTTTTCATCTTTTGCAGTTTTTGCTATATATAAGCATTTTGTTACCAGGACTACATATAAAATAATTACTGCTGCTGCTATAATAAATCCCATTTCTTCTCCTATAACTGCAAAAATGAAGTCTGTTGTTTTTGGATATAAAAATCCTAATTGAGTTTGATTTCCCTTTAAGACTCCCATTCCTGTAAGTCCTCCTGCACCAATAGCTAATTTAGATTGTATAATATTATATCCTGAACCTCTAGGATCTGATTCCGGATTTAGGAAAATATCTATTCTTTTCTTTGCATGCTCTGGTAGCACAAAATTATATAACAACGGTACTGATACAATCACAATAATTGTTGTTATAATAATATATTTTTTATCAATTCCTGCTGTAATTAACATCATTGTTGTTGCTATAATAAATGCTGCTGCTGTTCCATAATCTGGCTGTTTTATTATTAATAAAACAGGAAGTCCCAATATTGCTAATATAATTAATAATCTAGATGGCTTATTAATATCCATTTTATTTCTTTGTTGTATTTTTGCTATTGCAAAAGCCAAAAATAATATTACAAATATTTTAGCAAACTCTCCTGGTTGAAATGAAAAAGCTCCTATATCAAACCAACTAGTAGCACCATTAATCGGTGTTGTAAATAATACTGCAATTAACAAAATAATAAATATGCCATAAAGAATTGGTGATATTTTCACCAATACTTCATAATCTATTAACATTACTCCTAACATGATAATTAAACTTACTGCAAGCCATATACATTGTTTATTAAATTCATCATGTTCTGTTTCTTGTGTTGCAGAAAATAGTGCAATTAATCCTATTATACACAAGATAATTGCAACTATTAATAAACTCCACTCTATATTTTTTAATTCTCTTTTTCTCATTAAACCACTCTTTTTCTTAAATTAATTTTCTGATTTAATCGTCTCTTTCGTTTCCTCTTTATTGTCATTTTCATTTTCTGTACTTTTGCTATCTTCTTCTGCTTTTACTTCTTTATCTTCGATATTTTCGTTTTGTTCCTCAGATTTAGTTTCTATATCAACTGGCATATTTTCTTCTTGCTTTACTTCTTTATCATCTTTGTTATCTTTTTCTTGTTCTTTGTTTATATCTTTGTTTATATCTTCGTTTTGTTTTTGTTCTTCCTTATTTTCTTCCTCTTTTGCTTCAAACTTTCTTGCTTCATTCTTTATATTTAAAATTGGAATGTTTGCATACAAAGCTGGAGCTCCATTTGTACCATCACCATTATCTTTATTTGTAAGTCTTACATCAATGGCATTTTCGTCTACATCTATATATTTTTTTATTACATCTATAATTTCTTGTTTCATAAGTTCTAAAAAGTCAGCTGAGACATTTGCTCTATCTTGCATTAAGACTAAATGTAGTCTTTCCTTAGCTGCATCTTTTGAATTATTTGATGTTTTTTCTTCTTTTTTGTTTAATTTCTTAAAAAAATTCATTATGTTTTCAAACATTACTTTAACTTACCCCCAAATTGATTTATTGTTTTTTGAATAGTCTTTTTAACTTAGCAAAAAATCCTCTTTCTTGACCAGGAATTGTAACTTCTATTTTTTCTCCTAAGACTCTTTTTGCTATTTCAATATATGCTTTTCCTGATGGTGCTTTTTTATTTTGAATAACTGGTTCTCCTTTATTTGTTTGTGTAATAATATATTCATCATCTGGGACTACACCAATCAAATCAATTGATAAAAGGTCTACTATATCATCAACATCCATCATTTCACCTTTTTTAACCATATTTGGTCTAATTCTATTTATCACTAATTCTGGATTTTTTATTTCTGATGATTCTAAAAGTCCGATTATTCTATCTGCATCTCTAATTGCTGATATCTCTGCTGTTGTTACAACTATTGCCCTGTCTGCCCCTGCAATTGCATTTTTAAACCCTTGCTCAATTCCAGCTGGACAATCAATTAAGATATAATCAAACTCTTTTTTTAGTTTTCCTACTAAATCTTTCATTTGTTCTTCATTTACTGCACTTTTATCTCTTGTTTGAGCTGCTGGTAGTAGGTATAATTCTTTAAATCTCTTATCTTTAATTAATGCTTGTCTTAATTTACATTTTTCTTCTACAACATCTACTATGTCATATACTATTCTATTTTCCAATCCCATAACAACATCTAAGTTACGTAATCCAATATCAGTATCTACTAATGCTACCTTTTTTCCTTCTAATGCTAAACTTGAACCTAAATTTGCTGTTGTTGTTGTTTTTCCTACTCCACCTTTACCTGATGTTATAACAATTACTTCTCCCATAATTTTCCTCCTTAGGATTTTAAAAACACATTTTCAATAGCTATATGATATAACGAAAACGCCAAAAAGTCAATAAATTTTGCACGAAAATTACAAAAATATTTCTAAATTATTACAATTTCTTTACAAAGGTACAAAATAAAACAGAAACTATAAATTTTATTATAATTTCTGCAATTATTTTACTTATATAATGTTACTCTAAAACCACGACTAGAATATAATATATCAGCAGAGTCTTTTAGTACCGTTGCTGCTGGATAATAATCGCTGTAAGCTTCTCCTCCTCTAGTTATATAAGAATTTTGGGTATTTCCAGAATTACTTAATGTCCATTCCCATGCATTTCCTGCAAAATCATATATGTTAAGAATTTTATTTCTTTCTGATATTCCTGTTGAAGTATAATACTTATGATTTTCCTTATTAATCGTTGTTGTTACCTCTGTATAATTTACATTATAAGTATCTGCATTTATATAGTATCCTTTTGTTAATTTAAACGCACTTTTTGCATAATTTCCCCAATTTGTACTATCTTCGATAATTTCTTTTTTAGTTAATTCTCCTGATTCCTCCATAAACTTACATACTAAATCCCATTGAATTCCAAACATTAAACTTACTGTATAATCCTCATTTGAAAGTGCATTTGCTAGTTTTTCTGCTTGATTCACATTAACAAAATTATATAAATATAAGTCCTTTTTACTTTGTGGCAATCCATAATTTGTATTTAGACTTTCAAAGCTTTCTGTCCCATTACCTGATATTTTTGGAGTAGTTGTTCCTGCTTCATATCTTGCAATATAAAAACCATTATTTTCATATATACTTTTTAACATCTTTTGCTTCAATACATTATATTCATCTTCTGTTAGCCCACAGCCATCAATCCATGTATCTGTATATTCCTCTGTTCTATAATCTTTAGTATAATCTCTTAATGCTTGTTCGATTTTATCATATTCATCAGAATTGCCAACTCCATTCAATACTACTTTTGGCACTCTTATCCACACATATTCATTATCATTAGAATCTTTTATAACTAAACCTTGGTTTATTGTATTCATTCTTGTATCTTTACTAACTTTAAATCCATTAGGAATATATGCTATATCATCATTCTTGTCTTTATATACACTAGTTTTATCATATTCCTTTGAAAAATTATTAACTGGTAATACAATTATATTATTGTTAGTTTGATTTTTGTAATACCCATTAAATAAGTTTACACTTTCAATAAATTCCTCTTCTTTCCCAGTTTGTATTTCTAGTTCTTCTGGTACATCTGTAATTTTATCTTCCACAACTATCCATTCTAGAGTATCATTTTCATCATCTTGTTTTTGAATGATTATTCCTGTTTGTTTATTTCCTGAAATATATATATATCCATCTGGTATCTTAACATTATCTATATATTTTAGTTCTACTTTTTGTGTATCTTTCTCCTCTTGTGTATAATCTGTATAATATTTGATTCCATCTATATTTACACCTTTTACATAAAATATATTATGACTTGACTCATTTATAATATACAAATCTTCTAAGGTGTTTATTTCTTCTGATAATTCAGATTTATCTTTTATCTTTTCATAATCTTTGCCATATGTTAGTGTTACGTTTTCTATCGCAGACAAGTCAATTACATAAAAATCTCCTGTATCAACTTTATCACTTATTATTCCTCGTAAGTTAGTTAAATTAGTATATTTTATTTTGGCAGGAATTTTCCCATAATCAGCATAATATGACGATACCTTATCTCTTAGGTTTCCTATATCTGTTTGCATACTTTTTAAGTTTTGTATACCTAAATTGTCTCGTACGTTATAAATTACAATATTACTTAATATTAATATGACTACAACAGCAATAGTTAAAGCTATTAAACTTATACCTTTCTTATTTTTATAAAAGTTTTTCATCCTTTGAATTCTCCTTTTTTATCTTTAGTATTAGTTTACTATTTATCCAAATTAATTTCAATAGTTTTTCTCCATTAAATCATAAATTTTGTTTCTTCTTTTATAAATAATATCTTGCTTTATATAAAGCCCCCAAAGAAATATAACAATAATAAATATGGCAATATTTTCCATATAATATATTGCTATACTTGAAATAAATGTCACTATAAGTAATATAATAAGTGAAAAACAATTTGTGAATTTTTCTGCTTTTCTTTTTCCATAAAATATATGTAATACTTCTTGTATAATCCTTCCACCATCTAATGGATATATAGGCAATAAATTAAATAAAATAAGTACTAAATTTGAATATATAATCATTAAATCTGAAAATAGTCCAAACTCTATGTTTTTTGCAATCAAAATAATAATAAAGTTTGTAAAAGGTCCTGCTAATGCTACTATAATTTTCTTAATTTCTAGCATATTTCCTTTTAATATTTTTTTGTTATAGTCTTTTGTAGTTAACTTAAACGATATGCTCACTCCATAAGGCTTTATTTCCATTTTTTCTGGTTTCATTCCCATGATTAATCCTGCTACTAAATGTCCTAATTCATGAATAAGAGCAAAAATTATAATCATTACATATGTTTCTATTTGTTTTGTAAAATAAAATAATATCAAAAATAAAAATATTTTTAAATCAATTCTAAATCGCATACTTCTTCTCCTTTACAATTCTAAAATACTTTGTGGGTCTATTATCCTTTCTGAGATTCTTATTTCGAAATGTAAGTGTGGACCGTGTTGAATTTCCTGTTGAACCTACTTCTGCGATTTCTTGCCCTTGTACTACTTTATCTGCTTGTTTTACATATAAATTATTACAATGTGCATAAATAATACTTACCTCACCAATTTGAATTTTTAAATGTTTTCCATAATCTCCTTCTTCTGATGCTAGTACAACTTCTCCATCTGTTGCTGCTTTTATTTTTGTCCCTAAATTAGCTGCAATGTCAGTTCCTGTATGGTTTTTGGGTACTCTTCCTGTTGCTGTTTCTCTTTGTCCAAATCTTGAAGTTATTGTCCCTTCTATTGGCTTTATAAATGTTGTTGTATTTTTAATATTTATAATATCTTGTTCTGTCTGTGATAATGTAGTATTATTTTCCTGTTCACTTTTCTGTTCATTTTCTTGATTATCTTCTTGTTGACTTTCATTTGAATTATCTATATTTTCTTCTGCTCCCCCTATTGCTTCTGAATCAGGTTGTTGCTCATTTTCAGTACTTTTTGGAATAATACTTTCAATTTTACATTTTAAAAAATCATATATTTCATTAAAGTTTGTATCATATGATAGTATATCATTAACTTGATTCGTAAAATCTTTTGAAAATACATATTGGTTATTTTGCACAACATATATGACAAGATATATTGATACACATATTAATATTTGAATAATCATCTTTTTTAGTAATTTAACATCTTTTTTCTCATTATTAACATTTACAGTTGCTATTGGTCTACTGTTTCCTTGTTTTCTTCTTTCATAAATTTCTTCAGCTCGTCTTATTTTTTCTTCTACTGATATTGTTCTTTCCATAAAAAAAGCACCTCTTCCTTAGTTTCTTTGTAAACTATATGTTTGGAAAAGATGTTTTATTCATTATTTCATTAATATAATTAAGCTTTCTATTAGAGCTACAAAGCTTATAACATATGCGTAATTTTTTATTCTTTTATATTTGCGATTAGCTTTTTTTTGATAATTATTATTCATACTTTTCTTTTCTTCTAATTTAGAAATATAATTCGACACAAGCATTTCTGCTTCCTTTAATATATAGTCACTTTCTTTTTTTATATTTTGTTTATTGTCAATAGTTTTATTTTTTTCTATTTTTTCAAGGTTTTTCACCTTTTTATTTGCCTTTAAAACAATTATAGCTTCTTCAACTATATTAGATGGTAAATTTTTTAACACTATCATGTTCTTTAAATCACTTTGATTCATTTATACCTCCTTATAATTATGTATTTATATTATTTTTTCCAAAAATTTCAAAGTTATACCTTTGTATTTGTAAACAAAATTTTACATAATCTACTTTTTGTGCTATAATAGTAATTAGAAAGATTTGTAGATAACTTAAAGGATTACAAGGAGGAATTATATGACACTTATAAAAGATTTCAACTGTGCAGCAAAAGATTTAATTGATGATCAATTTGTCATTCGGCTAATTGCACTAAGAGACAAAGAATTTCACAAATGCCGAAAAATATGTTTGGAAAGGTCAAAAACAGACAAACTTGATCCAAGCTTTGTTAAAGCTTGTAAAACGTATTGCATTTTACCAACTGAATTTTTGTTTTATTTATATTTTAAATCTTTAGGAAAAGCCTTAAAAAATAAAAACATCATAGATTACTGTGACTGTTTTTACAAAAATGAAGCAAAGTATCATCGTGAAAAAGAACGTTACAAAACTGCAATATTTCTTGAATCTTTCGCTACTTACTAAGTAGTATTTTAAGTAAAAGCTCTCTTGAGAATTCAAGAGAGCTTTTTATTTTGGTATAGTACACCATATCTATATTATTTTTTAATTATAGCAAACAAGCCTTTCAATGCATAAAATTATTATATTTTTCTAGTCACAATAAATCTATGTATAATAAGTATATTAAATATACTTATCACAAATGTAACTAATGTAACTTTAGCACCTATTTATAAAAAAGGCGTCTAAATATCTAATTTGAAGTGCACTTGATTTAATTATTTACTCTCGAGTGTGTTCTATGCACTTTTCAATTCTAATCGTAACTTATCTGCAATCATTGCAATAAATTCTGAATTTGTAGGTTTTCCTTTAGCAGCTGAAATTGTATATCCAAATATATTTTCAACAGCTTCTTGTTGTCCCCTTCCCCATGCAACCTCTATTGCATGACGAATTGCACGTTCTACTCTTGATGGTGTAGTATTATACTTAAAAGCAATTTTTGGATATAAACTCTTTGTTATTTGGTTTATAACATCAATATCATTAACTACCATCATTATAGCCTCTCTTAGATATTGGTATCCTTTAATATGTGCTGGTACACCAACTTCATGAATAATATTTGTAACAAGTGCTTCTAAATTTTCTTCTTTTTTACCTGCATCTTTTGATAAATCTATGTATTGTTGTTTTACTTCTTTTGTAATAAAATTATTTGTACTCTGATTTGGTTTAAAAAACTTAATCTCTCTTATCCTTTTTATTAATAGTTCTATGTCAAAAGGTTTTACAACATAATACTCTGCTCCTAATGAAATTGCCTTTTGTGTTACTTTATCTTGACCTACTGCTGATAACATAATGCTAATTGGTTTTTTCTCATTTTTCATATCTCTAATTTCTTCTAATACTCCTAACCCATCAAGATGTGGCATAATCACATCTAATAAAACTACATCTGGATTAGTGTTTGTTATCATATCCATTGCTTCATTTCCATCTTTTGCCATTCCTATTACTTCCATATCATCTTGTGAATTTATGTAAGTTGATAATGTATGGCTAAATTCTTGATTATCATCTGCTATTAAAACAGAAATTCTTTCTTTCATAATTTCCCTCCTAAAATATTTTCGCTGTAAATTTTTTACAGTCATGATTATAATACTTTATTTGGGATTTTGCAATTATTTATGGAATTTTTTTCCATTTATTTTGTAAAAGCACTTTTTTTATATACTTTTCGTTATAAATTTTTTAGATAATTCTTTTATATTATTTAATTTTATGTTTTTTACCTCAAAATCTCGCAATAATTTCTGTTTTTTCACATCTTCCAATTCTATTTTACAAACAATAAATTCACTATACTGTGTATCTATTATATTTATATCATTATTTTTACAATAATATTTAAAATTTTCCAATTCAGTATATTCTAAGTTTACTATCAATTCATTTCCTAAACATTTTTTTACTTTGATACTACTTTCTAAAGCTAATAATAAACTATTAGAATATGCTCTTACTAATCCTCCTGTTCCTAGTAAAACTCCTCCGAAATATCTAGTTACTATTACTAAAACATTAACTAAACTATTTTTTTGTAAAATATTTAACATTGGTGCTCCTGCTGTTCCTGAAGGTTCTCCATCATCACTTGATTTTTCGATAACTTGTCCATTATCTATTATTCTATAAGCAATACAATTATGTCTTGCATCAAAATATTTCTTTTTAGTATCCCTTATAATCTCTTCTGCTTGTTTTATATCTTCAATATAAAATAAATTAGCAATAAATTTTGATTTTTTTTCAATTATTTGAGCTTGAACATTTTCCTTTATTGTTATAAATTCTTCCATTTTGCCCCCTTTTATAGGAATTTTTTAAGATATTCCTGCTACATAACCTGTTGAGTAAGCTATTTGCAAGTTAAATCCCCCTGTATAGCTATCTACATCTATAATTTCACCTGCAAAATATAAACCGTTTATTAGTTTTGATTCCATGGTTTTAGGATTAATTTCTTTTACACTTATACCTCCACTTGTTATTATTGCTTCTTCAATTGGTCTAAAACCCTTAATCTCAATTGTGAATTCTTTTAATAATTTTACTAAATTCTTTCTTTGTACCTTTGTAACTTCATTAACTTGTGTAGTTGGTTCTATTTTGCTTAAATTTACAATTGTATTAATCAATTTTTGTGGAAGCAACTCATCTAGACTATTCTTAAATTGTTTATTTTTTTGCATACTAAAATCTCTTAATATTCTTGCATCTAACTTTTCTTCTGTTAATGCTGGTTTAAAATCAATAGTTAATATTATTTTTTTGTCCTTTAATTTACTGTCAATTTGATTATACCTTACTAAATGTGCTGATGAACTTAAAATGGTTGGGCCTGATACTCCAAAATGAGTAAATATCATTTCCCCAAAATCTTCATATATATTCTTATTTTTTTCTATATCTTTTAATTGTATTTTAACATTTTTTAAACTTAATCCTTGTAAAGCTTTGCATATACTTTTATTGTATATTTCTAAAGGAACTAGAGATGGATTTATTTTAGTTATTGTGTGTCCTAATTTCTTGACTATTTCATATCCATCCCCTGTAGATCCAGTTAAAGAATAACTTTTTCCTCCTGTTGCTAATATAACTTTATTTGATTTAATTATTTCTTTACTTGTTCTTACTCCAATTATATTATGGTTTTCTACTAATATTTCTTCTACCTTTGTATTATATTTAACCTCTATTGGCAGTGATTTTATTTTTTTCGTAAAACATTTTAATACATCTAATGATTTATCTGTTACAGGAAATATCCTGTTTCCTCTTTCTTCTTTTACGTCAAGTCCTTCTTCCTTTAAGAAGCTAACTATATCTTTATTTGTAAACTGTTTGTAACAGCTATATAAAAACATTCCATTTCCTGGCGTATTTTTAATAAAATCCTCCATATCTAAAGAAGATGTAATGTTACATCTTCCCTTTCCCGTTATTAGTAATTTTCTTCCTAATGAACTCATTTTTTCTATTAATATAACTTGATTTCCTTGCTCTGCTGAAGAAATTGCAGCCATCATTCCTGCAGGTCCTCCACCTATTACTATTACCTTCATATTATTTCATCCTTTTTATTTTGACATTTCTTCTACTGCCTTTAATATTCCTAATTTTCCATATTCATAAGTAAGTCCACCTTGCATATATGCAATATATGGTTCTCTAATTGGTCCATCACAGCTAAGTTCTATAGTAGAACCCTGTGTAAATGTTCCTGCTGCCATTATTACTTTATCTTCATAACCTCCCATATCTGATGGGTATGGAATAACATTTGAATCAATTGGTGATCCTTTTTGTATTCCTTGGCAGAATTTTATTAATTTTTCTTCTGAACCTAAACTAATTGTTTGTACTATATCTGCTCTTGTTTCATTATATTTTGGTTCCACCTCATATCCCAATCTTTCTAGCATTCTACTTGAAAATACTGCTGTTTTTATACTACTTGCTACAACAGATGGTGCAAAAAATAGTCCTTTTATTAGTAATGGGTTTTGATTTAAAGATGGTCCTATCTCTTTTCCTATTCCTGGAGATGTTAATCTTTCTGCACATAATTCTATTAAATCTTTTCTTCCTACAATATATGCTCCTGAAGTTGCAATTCCTGCTCCTAGATTTTTCATTAATGAACCGTACAGCAATATCAGCTCCTACTTCTATTGGTTCTTTTTCTTGAACAAATTCACCATAACAGTTATCTACCATAATAATAACTTCTTTGTTTATCTTTCTAATTTCTTTTATTATTTCTTCAATTTGTTCTATCTTTAAACTTTTTCTAGTTGAATATCCTCTTGATCTTTGTATTTCCACTACTTTTACATCATTTTTTGATAATCTTTTTATTATTTTTTCTGTATCAAATTCACTATCAATAAGCTCTATTTGTTCATATTTTATTCCATATTCTTTTAAAGAACTTTTACTGTTCCCAGATACTCCAATTACTGTTTGTAAAGTATCGTATGGGCTTCCTGTTATACTAAGTAATGTATCTTGTGGTCTTAATAATGCTGATAATGTTACTGCTAATGCATGTGTACCTGATATTAATTGTGTTCTAACTAATGCATCTTCTGCTTTGAATATATTACTATATATTTCTTCTATTTTATTTCTTCCTGGTTCATCAATTCCATATCCTGTTGAAGAATTTAAATGTATTTCTTGTAGATTACATTTTTGAAATGCATCTAATACCTTTTTACTATTTTTACTACAAATTTTATCTATTTTCTTAAAAATTGGGTCAATTTCTTTTTCTACCTCTTCTGATAGTTTTCCTATATTTTGTTCCATTTATATTTCATCCCTTCTTATATAATACTATTTCTATGATTATAATTTTACTATATTTTATTTAACTTTGCAATGATACAAGTTTTAAAAAATCCAACCCTTATTTAAAAGAATTGGATTTTATTTTCATATAATATTATAATACATATTTTTTAATTATTACTACTCCTCCTGCTATTGTAATTAATACTATAAATCCTAATGTAAAGTAGATTCTCATTTGCCCTGTACTAATTGATAGCATAACCGGAGCGTCATCAATATCATCTTCACCAGGTTTTTGGTTATCAGGTGTTGAATCTTTATCTGGAATATCATATTCATTGTAATCTTGAGAAATTTCTGCTGTATTTATCATAACTCCCATATTATCTTGACTGTTAATCCATGTAAGTACTACTTCGACATCTTTATAATCTCCTGGTTGTAATAAAGTATTTTCTAGCATTTTCGTTGAGATTACATTGTTTCCTTCATCTATCCAACCTTGATTATCTTCTGCTACAAATTTTAATCCTTGTGGTACATAGTCTGTTACTTCTTTTGCATAACCAGCTATTTCCCCTTCATTTATAACTCTAATTGAATATCTAAATTTAACTGTTACTTCATTTAATTTCTTTCTATGTAATTCAACTTTTACTACTTGTTCAGGGTCATCATATGGTTGATGTCCTGTCTGTGTAACTGATTGACCATTTTTATCTATTACAATTGCTTGTGTTACCCATTTTCTTAATGCTAAATCAAATGTTTTAACAATTACTTTTTCAAAGTCGTCATCATCCTGTTGTCCTGGAACATAGCTTTCTTTTTCTGTTTCTTTATATGATGGTAATTCTTCATCTTTAGGAAGTACTACATTATCTGCTTGTGAATCTCTATCTGTTACATCTTTTTTATTTTCATCTTTATATTCTGTAATATCTGCAATATTTGTTATATTTTCACTTGTTTTTGCATTTTCTTTAACTTTGCACATAATTGGTACTTCTTTATATGCCAAAATATATTTTCCTTCCTTATCTTTTTTAGCTTTGTCTATTTTGCTATTTTCTAAATATCTAGTTGTTGCAGTTCTTCCATCTTCTGAAATACTCCATCCATATTGTTTATTAAATTCTCCATCTACAAATTCTAGATATGGTGGTAAATGATCTTTTATTTCACTTGCATAACCATCAATATCGCCTTCATTATACACTCTTAAGTTATATACTATAAAATCATTTTGTTTTACTAATACTGGTTCTTTTGTATGGTTATATATTGCTGTTGTTATCATTTTCCCATTTTCACCAGTTGTATTTAACTTAGATGTATCTACTTTTGGTTCTCTTGTATAAGTACCATCTGAATTTTTTAGATATTCACTATTTTCTATTTTATTATCATCACTTACTGCTATAATAAATTTTCTTAAAGCTAAGTCAAATACTTGTAAAATTATATTATCATAATCTTCATCATCTTCATATTTTACCCACTTTTCTGTGTCTGAATCTCTATCATCAACTTTATTACCATCTTTGTCTGTATCATCTGATATACATGCTTCATTTCTTATTATTTGTCCTACTGAATCTGATACAACTTTTAATTTTACAGATACCTCTTTATATGAAATATCATTTTCTGTTTTTGTTCCATCATTTTCTCCAAATGCTTTTATCAAGTTTGCTTGTGATGTCTTTTCTTTAGCTTTTGATAAATAATCTGTTGAAATTTGAGTTACTCTGGCTTTTGGAGTACTTGAGTCCATTTTATCTATAGTCCATAATGCATTATTGTTAAAATCAATTGCTTCTTTTTCTGCATCTGTCAAAGATTCCTGATTATTAGAATCCTCATAAATAAATTCTAATCCTTCTGGAATGTCTTCTGTTATCTTTGATGCATATCCATCTATTGTACCTTCATTATATACTCTAAATGTATATGTAACAATATCTCCTTTTCTTACTCCAACAGGTTCTTTATTTAATTTATATTCACCTGTTGTAGCAATAATTTTTCCGTTCTCATCCTTTTTATTTAATTTGCTTACATCAACTTTATCTGTTATTCTTTCTGGTACATTTTGATTATTTACTGCAACTATTCTTTTAATTAATTTTAAATCGAAATATTCAGTTGGTTTTGGTATTACTTTTAATTCTTTAGCAACTTCTACTGGTTTTTTATTTGGAATCATTACTGGTTGTGTTGATGTTGGTTCAGTATTTTTATTTGTCCATAATTCAAGTGTTGAAATATTATAATTTATCTTTGTATTTATTGATATAGTAGTTGTAGAATCTTTTGGTACTAAAATATAAAAATCTTTTCCTACTAAATCCTTGACTGTAGTTCCTAAACTTACTTCACTCTTTGTATTATCCAATAATTTGTAATTTGTCATTGCAGTATCACCATTTTTAACTGTAAAATCAATTGTATATGGTATAGAATTTCCTGCTTTTTGTGTTATATTAATTGGTCCTATTATATAATTTGAACCTAATTCTTCATATTGTAATGCTGTTGTATTTAAAGTTGCTGGTGCTTCTGATGATACTGGGTTCGAATAATTTTTAGCATTTTCTTTTGCTGTTTTTATTAAATAATTATATAGAGCTTGTGCTTGATAACTTCTAGCTGCTCCTGCATCATATTGTGGTTGTAAACCATTTGGAGTATAGTCAATTAAATTCTTGTAAGTGTTTCCATCCTCAGTATACCAAAGCCAATTTGTGTCTTGTGTTTTATCATATTTTCCATTTTCTTCCCCATAATTAGTAAAATACCATAAAACTGCTTGTTGTACAGCTGTTATATCATCAGTTGTTAATGGATATCCTTCCATTAGTTCTACTACACTCTTGTATGGATTTGATGGTTGTTTCGCTTCTTCAATAATAGTGTTAATTAATTCAGTTTTGTCTTTTTCCTCTGATTGTCCTGGTAAATAAAACATATCAACTGCTGCTAAAATCGCATCATATTTGTTTACAGTTGTATTTGAAGCATTCCCTGGCACTGTTCCTTCTACTATTGATTTTAACACATTATTTTGCGCTTTTATCTTATCTTTTTCCGTCTTCATGTCAAAGAAAACATTATAGGTTTCACGTCTTTTTACATCACCAAATCCTACACCTGCTTTAAGACAATAAATATTTTTATTACCTGCAGCTTTTAATGATGCATTTTGGTTCGAACTTGTATATTCTAAAATATTCCATATTTCAGCAGCACTTCCTGTTGCTCCATTACTATTTGGATTTCCTATAGCATATCCTATATTAGGAGTGTCATTTGTTCGCAATTCTTGTATTCCTAAATATAGTGGTGTTGTTGCATCTTTCGCAAAAACACTACATGGAATTAATGCAAACATAATTATTGTAATACTAGTTACAACTTTTAATAAAATCTTTTTTAGGTTCATATATTTCTCTCCTTTTATTATATACTTTCCTTCGTATACTATTTACTCTTTTTTATTAATTAGTCAATAGGCTTATTTCAGAACATTTTTCCATAATTTTTTTCAGCTTTTAATTACTTACGGAAATCCTTTTAATAGGTATGTAGTTCTAAAAAAGTCCCTCATTACAATTATATTACATTTTAGCGACAAAATCAATATTTTATGTGAATTAAGTTCCTTTTTTAGTATTTGCGTATATATTTGCTTATTTTATAATATTAAATTGCATATTTATATACTTTAACTAATATATTTTTATTGGTGATAAAATGACTATGAAACATATATTAATTAAAATCTCTTCTTGTTTTTGCATATTTCTAACTATATTTAGTTTTTGTTGTATTTTTGCTGATGATGTTGATCCATTTGTAGAACAAGTAGATATAAATAATGAAATATCTACAAATCAAATTATTGAAACATCTGGCAAAGATATTTCTTCTCTTAATATAAATGCACGTTCTTGTATAATACTTGATAGATTAAGTAAAAAGGTTTTATATGGAAAAAACGAATTATCAAAAGTAAAAATGGCATCCACAACAAAAATAATGACAGCAACTGTTATAATAGAAAACTGTAATTTAGATCAAACAATCGAAGTTTCTAAAAAGGCTGCTGGAACTGGTGGTTCTAGATTAGGATTAAAGGCAGGAGATAAGATAACAGTAAAAGACTTGCTATACGGTTTATTATTATGTTCAGGTAATGATGCTGCTGTAGCATTAGCAGAAACTGCTGGTGGTAATATCCAAGGTTTTAGTGAACTAATGAATACAAAAGCCAAAGAACTAGGTTTAAAAAATACAAATTTTGAGTCTCCTCATGGATTAGATTCTGATAATCATTACACTACTGCATATGAATTAGCTTTGCTTTCTGATTATGCTTTAAAAAATCCAACATTTTTACAAATTGTTGGAACTAAAAATTATACTGTTACAATTAATGGTTATCCTAAAAATTTATCTAATACAAATGAATTGTTAGGATATCTCAATGGTGTTTATGGAATAAAAACAGGATTTACAAATGGAGCCAATCGTTGCTTGGTAACTGCTTGTAAAAGGAATGACATGGATATTATTTGCGTGGTTCTTGGATGTGATACAAAAAAATTTAGAACTACTGACAGCATAAAATTAATAGAATATGCATTTGAGAATTATCAATATGTTAATATTGCTGATTTAATTGATAAAAAATTTAATAATTGGAAAATAGAAAATGAAGATTACTTTAATATTAGTAAAGGCATAAATTCTAATTTAGAATTAGAACATTCAAAACTAGAAAACACCATACTCCCTATTTTTAAAAGTGATATTCCTAATATTAAAGTATCAATAAATGTAAATTCTAGTTTTGATGCTCCTATTTATAAAGATGATATTGTAGGAGGAATTGAAGTTTTTGCAAATGATAATTTAGTTTCATATTGTGATATTAAAGCTAAAAATAATATTTCTAAGAAAAATATATTATACTATTTATTCGACTTTTTCAAATGCTACTCAAATATTTTAAATTCTGCAAATGAATTCCTACTTTAGCAAAAAAACTTTATATAGATTAGCAATCTATATAAAGTTTTTATATTATTTTACATTTTCTTTTATGTAATCAACAACATCTCCTACTGTTACTACTTTTTCTGCATCTGCGTCTGGAATTTCTATATCAAATTCTTCTTCTAGTGCCATTACCAATTCAACTATATCTAATGAATCAGCTCCTAAGTCATCAATAAAAGATGCTTCTAATGTAACTGAGTTTTCTGCAACTCCTAATTGTTCTACAATGATTCCTTTTACTTTTTCTAAAACCTCTTCTGAACTCATACCTAGAGTTCACCTCCTCTCAAGTTTACAAATGACAATTTTATAGTTCATTTATATTATATGTTTAATTATTTGTCAAGTAAATTTACTGTTTTTTTCCAATTTATACTATGTAGTCATTAATAAATATTTCTTACTTTTCTTGTTTTACTTGGAATTCTTCTATCATCTTATCAACTGCTCTATTTTCCACAAATTTTTCAGCCTGAATAATTGTATATTCAAATAATATATCATCACTACTTCCATGTGCTTTTACAACTGGTTTTTTTACTCCCAAAAATAGTGCACCACCATAAGATTTATAATCCATTGCTTTTGAAAGTGATTTTATAGGTTTGTGAGCTATTAAATAAGAAATTTTTGCAAATAAATTTTTAGTAAAACTTTCTACAAGAATTCTTTTTACAAATTTACCTAATCCTTCTGTTGTTTTTAAAAATACATTTCCTGTAAATCCATCTGTTACAATTGCATCTATTTTACCTGAGAAAGCATCTCTTCCTTCAACATTACCGAACAAAATTAATTCCCAACTCGTCTGATTTCTCTTTTAAAAGTTTATAACTTTCTCTTACCAATTCATTTCCTTTAGTTTCTTCTGTTCCTATATTAAGTAATCCTATTGCTGGATTTTCTATCCCAAATGTATTTTTTAAATATATACTAGACATCTGTGCAAACTGTAATAAGTTAATTGGTTTACAATTAGTATTTGAACCTGCATCTATCAATAATAATTGACTTTTATATGCTGGTAAAATTCCAGCTAGAGCTGGTCTATCTATTCCTTTTATTCTTCCAACAATTAATGTTGCTCCTGTTAATAATGCTCCTGAATTTCCTGCTGAAATAAATACGTCTCCTTCATCCTGTTTTAGCATATTAAATCCTACAACCATTGAAGAATCTTTTTTATGTTTTATTGCAAGTGTTGGTGTATCTTCCATTTCTATTGTTTCTGTTGCATTTTTTATTTTTAGTCTATCTGATATTTCTTCTATTTCTTTTCCATAAAATTCTTTTACTTTGCTTCTAATTACTTCTTCTTTTCCAACTAATATTATTTCTGCTTTTACTTTGTTAATTGCTTTTACTGCACCTTTAATATTAGCATCTGGTGCATTATCTCCACCCATTGCATCTAATATAATTTTCATTATTGCTCCTCCATTTTTATGTACTTTTTTATTTTAATATATTTATTTTATTATTCTTTTATGCAAAAATCAAGCAATTATTAAAATTTTATTAATTACTGACCACTTATATGGTTAAATTAAAACAAAATAAAAAGATGTAATATTGAAAAATACTACATCTTTTATATATTCTAACTATTTTATTATGCTATGATATCAGAAACAACTCCTGAACCAACTGTTCTACCACCTTCACGAATAGCAAATCTTAATCCTTTTTCAATAGCGATAGGTGTGATAAGTTCGATTGTCATTGTAATGTTATCTCCTGGCATAACCATTTCTGTTCCTGCAGGTAATTCGATAACACCTGTAACATCTGTTGTTCTGAAGTAGAATTGTGGTCTATATCCATTGAAGAATGGTGTATGACGTCCACCTTCTTCTTTAGTTAATACATAAACTTCAGAAGTGAATTTTGTATGTGGATTGATTGTTCCTGGTTTACATAGAACTTGACCTCTTTCGATATCTTTTCTATCAATACCTCTTAATAGAACACCAATGTTATCTCCAGCTTCTGCTTGGTCTAATAATTTTCTAAACATTTCTACACCTGTAACAACAGTTTTTCTTCTTTCTGTTGTAAGACCAATAATTTCAACTTCGTCTTGAAGTTTAACTTCTCCTCTTTCTACTCTACCTGTTGCAACTGTTCCACGTCCTGTAATTGTGAATACGTCTTCAACTGGCATTAAGAATGGTTGGTCAACTGGTCTTTCTGGTGTTGGAATATAGCTATCTACTGCTTCCATTAATTCTTTCATTGGTTTGTAAACTTCATCATCAGGATTTGTTGATGAACTTTCTAATACTTGTAATGAAGATCCTTTTATAACTGGAATATCATCTCCTGGGAAACCATATTCAGATAATAAATCTCTTACTTCCATTTCAACTAATTCTAATAATTCTGGATCATCAACCATATCACATTTGTTTAAATAAACAACGATATATTTAACACCAACTTGTCTTGCAAGTAGGATATGCTCTCTTGTTTGAGGCATTGGTCCATCAGCTGCAGATACAACTAATATAGCACCATCCATTTGAGCAGCACCAGTAATCATGTTTTTAACATAGTCAGCATGTCCTGGACAGTCAACGTGTGCATAGTGTCTGTTTTCTGTTTCATATTCAACGTGAGCTGTGTTAATTGTGATTCCTCTTGCTTGTTCTTCTGGAGCACCATCGATTTGATCATATGCTTCATATTGTGCTTTTCCTAATAATGATAAATATTTTGTAATAGCTGCTGTTGTTGTTGTTTTACCGTGGTCAACGTGACCAATTGTTCCGATATTAACGTGTGGTTTGTTTCTTTCAAATTTTGCTTTTGCCATTTTTAAATTCCTCCTTATTTTGAGATTTCTCTCTTTTATTTTAATTAAATTTAATAACTTAATTTATTTGCATATGCATTTTATAACATTTCTGTTAAAAATGCAAGCCTTTTTCATTTTCTTTCTTCTAAATTGCATATAAAATATTATATCATGCTTTTCAGAATTAATCTTTTTTAGCTCTTGAAGATACTATTGCTTCATGAACTGACTTTGGAACTTCTTCATAATGAGATGGTTCCATAGAATATGTTCCTCTACCTTGAGTTCTAGAACGTAATTCAGTTGCATAACCAAACATTTCTGAAAGTGGTATAAATGCATGAATTTCTTGCATTCCATCATTTCCGTCCATTCCTTCCATTCTACCTCTTCTAGAGTTTACATCTCCTATAACATCTCCCATATATTCTTCTGGAACTGTTATTTCAACCTTCATAATAGGTTCTAATATAACTGCTTTAGCTTGTTTACATCCTTCTTTGAATGCCATAGAAGCAGCAATTTTAAACGCCATTTCTGAAGAGTCAACTTCATGGTATGAACCATCTACTAAAGTTACTTTAAAGTCTATAACTGGGTAACCTGCTAGTATACCACTTTCAGCAGCTTCTCTCATACCTTGTTCAATTGGTTTAATATATTCTTTTGGAACTGCTCCTCCAACAATTTTGCTTTCAAATTCAATTCCTTTACCTGGTTCTAATGGTTCCATTTCAAACCAAACATCACCATATTGTCCTTTACCACCAGATTGACGAATAAATTTACCTTGAACTTTTACTTTATTCCTAATTGTTTCTTTGTAAGCAACTTGTGGTTTACCTACATTACATTCAACTTTAAATTCTCTTTTTAATCTATCTACTATGATATCTAAGTGTAATTCACCCATACCTGCAATAATTGTTTGACCAGTTTCTTGGTTTGTATATGCTTTAAATGTTGGATCTTCTTCAGCAAGTTTTGCTAAAGCAATTCCCATTTTCTCTTGAGCTGCTTTGTCTTTTGGCTCAATAGCTATATCTATAACTGGTTCAGGGAATTCCATTGATTCAAGTATTATTGGATGATCTGGATCACATAAAGTATTTCCAGTTGTAACATCTTTTAATCCTACTGCTGCAGCAATATCTCCTGCATATACTTTTTCAATATCTTCTCTATGATTAGAGTGCATTTGTAGAATTCTTCCAACTCTTTCTTTTTTATCTTTACTTGAATTTAATACTGTTGAACCTGATTCTAATGTTCCTGAGTAAACTCTAAAGAAACATAATTTTCCAACAAATGGATCTGTTGCAATTTTAAATGCTAATGCTGCAAATGGTTCTGAATCAGATGTTTTAGCTTCTGTTTCTTCTCCATCTAATGTTTCACCTTTAATATGTTCTATATCTAATGGTGATGGCATATAATCAACAATTGCATCTAATAGCTCTTGAACACCTTTATTTTTGTATGAAGAACCACATGTAACTGGAACTATTTTATTAGCTATAGTACCTGCTCTTAAACCTTTTTTGATTTCTTCTGCAGTTAATTCTTCACCTTCTAAATATTTCATCATTAATTCTTCATCTTGTTCAGCAACAGCTTCTACCATTATATTTCTATATTTTTCTGCTTGTTCTTTCATATCTTCAGGGATATCTGTTTCTTCTATTTCTTGTCCTAAATCATCTTTGTGAATAAATGCTCTCATTTTTATCAAATCAACGATTCCTCTGAAGTTATCTTCTGCCCCGATTGGTAGTTGAATTGGAACTGCATTTGCTTTTAATCTATTTTTTAATTGATCAACACAAAGCATAAAGTTAGCTCCTGTTATATCCATTTTATTAACATATACCATTCTTGGAACTTGATACTTATCAGCTTGTCTCCAAACTGTTTCTGTTTGTGGTTGAACCCCACCTTTAGCAGCTAAAACTGTAACAGCTCCATCAAGAACCTTTAGAGATCTTTGAACTTCTACTGTAAAATCAACGTGTCCTGGTGTATCAATAATGTTAATTCTATTATTATTCCAGAAACATGTTGTACAAGCTGAAGTAATTGTTATACCTCTTTCTTGTTCTTGTGCCATCCAGTCCATTGTAGCTGCACCTTCGTGAACTTCTCCTATTTTGTGTGTTTTTCCTGTATAGAATAAAATTCTCTCTGTTGTTGTTGTTTTTCCGGCATCTATATGTGCCATGATTCCTATATTTCTAGTTCTTTCTAGTGGATATGCTCTTCCTGCCATTTTATTTTCCCCCTTTCGTTTAATATATAAACGACTATTTCTCTTTTTAGTTTATTTCTTTGCTGAAATTAAATCTTACCATTTGTAATGTGCAAATGCTTTGTTAGCTTCTGCCATTCTATGAGTATCTTCTTTCTTCTTGAATGCTCCACCGTTTCCAGCTACAGCATCCATTATTTCTCCTGCTAATTTTTCAGCCATTGTTTTTTCATGTCTGTTTCTTGCATATGTTACAAGCCATCTTAACCCTAAAGTTTGTCTTCTTTCAGGTCTTATTTCTAATGGTACTTGGTATGTTGCTCCACCTACTCTTCTTGCTTTTACTTCAAGTACTGGCATGATATTTTCTAAAGCTGCTTCAAAAACTTCTAATGGATTTTTTCCTTCTTTTTCTTTAATAATGTCAAATGCATCATATACTATTTTTTGAGCAACTGATTTTTTACCATCTAGCATAATATTGTTGATTAATTTTGTTACAACCTTGCTATTATACATTGGATCTGGTAATACTTCTCTTTTTGCTATATATCCTTTTCTTGGCACTATTCTTCCCTCCTTATATTTTTTAATACTCTATTTTAAAGTATTTAGGTACTCTCAAAAAGTTTTCACTTTCTTTTTGCGTATAGTGCTATATAAATCTATTCTAAATTTAAATGCCTTAATTTAGTAAGAATTACAAGCACTCGCTTTTTATTTAATTTATTTTGCTAAAAACTATTATTTTTTAGGTTTTTTAGCTCCATATTTAGAACGCGCTTGCATTCTGTCTTTAACACCTGCTGTATCTAATGTTCCTCTTATGATATGGTATCTAACACCTGGAAGGTCTTTTACCCTACCACCTCTAATTAATACAACACTGTGTTCTTGTAGGTTATGTCCTATACCTGGTATATAAGATGTTACTTCATAACCATTTGAAAGTCTAACTCTGGCAACTTTTCTTAAAGCTGAGTTTGGCTTTTTAGGTGTAACTGTTTTTACAACTGTACATACTCCTCTTTTTTGTGGAGCTCTATTATTTGTTAATTTTTTATTTTTAGAGTTCCATCCATGTTGAAGTGCTGGTGCTGTAGATTTTGTTACTCCTGTTTTTCTTCCTTTTCTTACTAATTGATTAATTGTTGGCACTTAAATTTCACCTCCTACTTTTTATTTTTTGTTACGGAATTGCACAATACAAGCAATTTACAATAACTATTTTATTTTACCATGTTTATCCATATAAGTCAAGAAAAAACTTGGAATTTCTTCCAAGCTTTATCCTTTTTCACATTATCTTATATCTTCTTCTGTTTCATGATCTGATTTAAATACATAATTTCCTTTTTCCCATTCATAAGTTCCTTTTCTTGCTTGATCATTTTTCTTCTGTTCTAATACCTTTTTAAGATTTTCTGCACGTTTATTTTCTGCCTCTACTCTTTTTTCATGTTCTAAATCTTCACCTTTTTCTTGCATTTCACTCATGTACCTATTATATTGTTCATTAAGATCTTCTTCCTGAATTTTCAAATCAGTTTCATCTTCAATATTAAGATTTTCTTCCTCTATATCTGAATATTTTGCTTCATTCATAGCAATTCTTTTCATTTCTTCTTGAGCATCTTTTAAAGCTTTATCAATAATTCCTTGTTCTATGTCTTTTGGTATTTTAGATTCCATTCTATCACGGAATTCTTTCTTCTTATCACTACCTTGCTCTTTGCCATTTTCCTTATCAGCTTGATCTAATATTGCTACTTTATTTTTATTACCATTTAAAAATAATTGTTTTGCTTTTGATTTTATTTTATCCATAAATCCTAAAAATGCTACCTTTGCTCCTTTTTCCACAGTTGCTTTTCCTTGTTTTTTCGCAAGTTCAGTTTCTCTTAGTATTTGCAATCTTTCTTCTTTACTAATTTTTGAGTCTTTGTCATACATTCCTCTTAGATTGTAAATCATACTAATATCAATTTCATCCATTCTTTTTTGTCCAACTTCTTTTGTTTTTAATTCTTTTCTCATTATTTTTAGATATTGTTGTGCTTTATCAGTATTAAATTCACTGTCATACTCCTCTAATACTTGTAAAATACTAATATCCATATCAGTAATATTGTCATTGCCAATTTTCTCGATTATATCGTTTTTATCAATTTCTGGTAATTTTTTTCTTTCTATTATTTTTTGCAAATTGCCATTATTTACATTTGTTACAAAAAAACAATCTTTTTTTGCACTATAAAGAATTTTTACCTTTTCATTGTCTAAACTTTCTACTTCATCTTCTTGTAAATCTATTTCATCTTTTGGCTGTTCTACTCCATCTTCTTGTAAATCTATTTCATCTTTTGGCTGTTCTACTCCATCTTCTTGTAATTCTATTTCATCTTTTGGTTGTTCTGCTCCATCTTCTTGTAGTTCTATTTGTTCTTCCGGTAATTCTATTTGTTGTTCTTTTTCAAAATCAATAACATAAATTTGATCATCTTTTAACTCTGGTGGCATTTTAAATGGTTCTCTTAATTTTTCTAAGTATTTTTCACAAAGACTATTTTCTTCTTCTAACCTTTTTCTATCTACGCTTGTTTGTAATAATTCATCTTGTAATTTCCTTAATTCAGCTCCGTTAATTTCATGTCCTTCCTCATCATATTGGTAAGAAAACTGTTCTAATTCCAATTCTTTAGTTTTTGATAAAATTTCTATTTTCTTAATTTCTAAATCTATCTCTTTTCTTCTTTTTGCTATCTCTTTTCTTGTCTCATCTTGAATTTTATTCATTTTAAAACGAATTTTTTCTCTAGTATCCCTTTCTTTTACTTTTTTATCTATTACCATTTTTTCTTTTTCGTTTTGTAATTTTTGAGACTCTTCCTTTGCTTTTTCTATTTCAGCTAATCTTTGTTTTTTTTGCTCTGCTTTAGCTGTTCTCTTTTCATTTTTCAAGTCAGTAATCTCATTTTCAATTTTTTCTTGCTCTTTTTTGGCGTTTTCTATTTGTTTTTTATATTCTTTTTTAACATCAATAGGATCAACTCCCATGTCAGAACCACCATTTGTTTCATATATTTCAGATAATTCTTCCTCTAATTTTTCAATATGTAAATTGCTTCTATTTAAATCTAGTTTTTTGTCATTAATTTTATTTTCTAAAAACTTAACATCTGGGCTGTCATTTTTTATCCCATTTTCTCGTTCTTGTATTTCACTTTCTTTTATTGCTATTTCTTTTTCCTTTTTTAGAAGTTCCTCATTTTTCCCTGTTTTCATATATTTATTTTCTTCTTGATGATATTCTTCCATTATTTTATCAATATTTCTGATATCCATATCTATACCATTCCTCTCATTATATCACTATTTATTATTATAACAGGTATTTCCTTCTTTATCAACATTTTTATGTAAATTTCTACATTTTTTAATAAAAAAGTAATATTTTGGTAAAACTTCTGTAATATAAAAAAGAAATCTAAAATTCCTTTAGACTTCTTTTAGCCATTTGACTATATCTTTCTTTTTTGTCTTTTATCTTTTTCCCCTCTAGTTCGGGTAAAATCCCAAAATTAGCATTCATTGGCTGAAACTTCTCATTAGGAGTTGCTATATATTTAGATAATGCTCCTATTACAGTTGTATTAGGAAAAGTAACTTTTTTATCTATATTTTTAAATTTATTAATAGCATTTAAAGATGCTATCATTCCTGAAGAAATAGATTCTACATAACCCTCTACTCCTGTAATTTGTCCTGCAAAATAAATATTATTATTAGATTTCAAATTATAAGTTTCATCCAACAATTCAGATGAATTTATGTAGGTGTTTCTATGCATAACGCCATATTTAACAAAATCTGCCTGTTCAAGTCCTGGTATTTTACTAAATACTCTTTTTTGTTCTCCATATTTTAAATTAGTTTGAAACCCAACTAAATTATACAAACTTGCCTGTTTGTTATCTTGTCTTAGTTGGATTACTGCATATGGTCTTCTTCCTGTTCTCGGATCATCAAATCCAACAGGTTTTAATGGCCCAAACCTTAATGTATCTATCCCTCTTTTTGCCATTATTTCTATAGGCATGCATCCTTCAAATATCTCTTTTTTTTCAAATTCATGTAGAGTCACTACTTGAGCATTTACAAGTTCTTCCCAAAATTCTTCATATTGTTCTTTACTCATTGGAAGATTTATATAGCTTTGCTCTTCTTTATTTTGATTCTCTAATCTTTTTTTCCATTCTTCTATAGTTTCTTCTTTTTTCTTTTCTTGTTTATATCTATCTCCATAAAATGCGATATCAAAATCGATGCTTTCTTTACATACAATTGGTGCTGCAGCATCATAGAAATAAAGTTTATCTTGCCCTGTTAATTTAGCTATTTGTTCTGCCAATTTAGGAGATGTTAATGGTCCTGTTGCAACTATTATAACTCCATCTTTTGCCATACTTTCTATATCAGTTACTTCTTCATGTATAATCTGTATTTTAGATTCATTTTCTATTTTTTCAGTTACTTTCTTTGAAAACAAATCTCTGTCTACTGCTAGTGCTTGTCCTGCTGGAACGCTTGTTTTATCTGCAATTTGAATTAATAGTGAATCTAATTTTCTTAGTTCTTCTTTTAATAATCCACATGCATTTGTTAATAAATTTGATTTAAAAGAATTACTGCATACTATTTCTGCTAAATCTTTATTTGTATGTGCTGGTGAATAGCAAGTGGGCTTCATTTCATAAAGTCTTACATTAATTCCTCTTTTTGCTATTTGATATGCTGCTTCACATCCTGCTAAACCACCACCAATTACTGTTATATATTCTTTCATTATCTTTCCTCTTCTTCTAATTCCTCTTTTTTTAATTCTTCCCACGATTGAGATTCCTCTGAATTTTTATAATTTATTTCTAAAATTTTATATTTTAATTTTGAAATCTCTTTTTTTACTTCTGCGTATTCTTGCATATCATATTCTAATGATTCTATTTTTAATTTTTCATATATTTCAGCTATTTTCTTTAATATATTATATCTTTTTTGTATATCTTCTACATCTTCTAGATACTTATATAATTCTTCAAGTTTACTATTCAATTCTGTTTGTCTTAATTCATCTTGTTTCTCTTCATATTTTTCCATCCAATTTTTCATACAACCCCCCCTATTCGAATAACTCCATAATATCTTCTTTCGAAAGTTTATTAATAAATGTTGTCTTTGTATCTAGCATACTATCTGCTAGCTTAGCCTTTCTTTGTTGTAGTTCATATATTTTTTCTTCTATCGAATTCTTAGTTATCAATTTGTAAACTTGAACATTATTTTCTTGTCCAATTCTATACGCTCTATCTGTTGCTTGATTTTCTGTTGATACATTCCACCATGGATCATAATGTATTACCATATCTGCTCCTGTTAAATTTAATCCTGTTCCCCCTGCTTTTAGTGATATTAAAAAAACCTTTATTTCTGGATTTTTATTAAATTCTTCTACTAGACGTATCCTTTCATCTACCTTTGTAGAACCTGTTAATTTAAAATACCTTATATTTCTTAATTTTAATTCCTTTTCTATAAATTCGAACATTGATGTATATCCTGAAAACAGCAATATTTTGTGACCAGCATTTGTTGCCTCTTGTATAATTTCCATACATTGTTCTAACTTACTGCTTCCAGAATTATAGTTATTTATAAATAAACTTGGATGACAACATATTTGCCTTAATCTAGTTAGAGCTGCTAATATTTGCATACGACTTGATTGATATCCATTTACTTCTATTTGTTCCAATAGTTCTTGTTTTGCATTAGCTAAATAACTTATATATATATTTCTTTGTTCCTCAGTCATTTCATTATTTAATATTGTTACTGTTTTTTCTGGTAATTCTGTTAGAACTTCTTTTTTATTTCTTCTAAGAACAAAAGGCTCAATTAACATCTTTAGCTTTTCAAGTGTATTTTCATCATTTTCTTTAACTATTGGTGTTTCATAAATATTCTTGAATTTTTTATATCCAAATAGGTAACCTGGCATTATAAAATCAAAAATAGACCATAGTTCTGCTAGTGAATTTTCAATTGGTGTACCAGTTAGTGCATATCTAGTATCAGCTTTTATTCTTTTTATAGATTTAGCATTTTGAGTATTACTATTTTTTAGGTATTGGGCTTCGTCTGCTATTATAAATCTAAACGTATAATCACTTTGCTTATATAGTTCTATATCTCTTTTTAGTAAGTCATAAGATGTTATAACCAAATCATAATTTCCTAAATTCTTTATTTGTCTTTTTCTTTCTTGCAAACTCCCTCTTATTACTAAAGTTTTTAGTTCTTTAGCAAATTTTGTAGCCTCATTTTGCCAATTTAATGTTAAAGAACTTGGACAAATAACCATACTTGTTCTTATTTCATTTTTACTTTGTTTGGAATTTCTTATATAATCTACAATAACAGATAATATTTGTATTGTTTTTCCGAAGCCCCATATCATCTGCTAGAATTCCCCCAAATCTATAATTATCTAAAGTTTTAAGCCATTTAAATCCTGTCTTTTGATAATATCTTAATATCAGATTTAAATCTTCTGGAATTTGTATATTTTCTTCTGATTGTTCTTTATCTAATTCATTTACAATTTCTCTAAATTGAGTATTTTTAGAAATTTCACTTCCCTTTACTTCTTTTAGTAGCTCATTTAAGTAGAAACTTCTATAAATAGGTAGTTTTATTTCTCCTTCTGCTAATTCTTTATAATCTATATCCATTCCGGTTACTAGTTTATCTAGAAAATCCACTTGTTTATTATTTTCTAATTCTATAAAACTCCCATCTTTTAATCTATGGTATTTCTTCTTTAATGCATATTTTGTTAATATTTCCTCTAAATCGTTAGGATTGATATCTATATTTTCTAAATTAATAGATAATAAATCATTTTCTATTTTTACTCCAATTCCACCTATTTTAGTATGTTTAATCTGATTTTTCTTAAAATTATCAGTTACCAATACTTCGAATTGTTGCATATAGTAATCAATATCTTGAGTTAAAAATTCATATATTTTATCATCATCTGGTAATATAAATCTTAAATTTTTAGTGTCTAACATAAACCCTGTTTGTCTAAAGTTATTTAATATTTCAGTTTCTTTGATAATATTTCTCGGAAATTCAAATTTTATTTTCTGATCTAATGGATTGAATTCATTATTCCCATAGCAAAATTTAACATCAGCAATTAAATATTTATTTTTGTCAAAATCAAGAAACAATTTTGCAGTTAATTGCTTCGGCTTATATTTTTCAATTTCTTCTTTTGGTATATCTTTAATTTTAATAGCATCTTTTACTTTTGGTAAAATTATAGAAAATAATTGTGCTAATTCACTTTTTCCTAATTTTACTTCTGTTATATAATTTTTCCTAAAAAGTTCTAACAATTTTAAATTTGTTTCTTCAAATTGTTTTGTACATCTATATAATTTTCTATCATCCAATATGTATTTATATTTTTTCCCTGTTATAATTGTAACTTTATAAATTTCTATATTAGGTTCAATAACATATTCATTCTCATTAAGTTTTTTAAATTCAAACTCAATTTTCGGATCCTGATTAGTAAATTCAATTATTTCTATATTACAATCTTTTTGAAAATCTACTTTTCTATTTTCCAGTACTTCAAATAAATCATCAATAGCACTATTACCTACGATAATACTTGTTTCACTTAGAGCTTTTCCATAATATTTATAATTAGTATTTGAATTAGAATTTGCATATTTTATAACCTCTGCATATTTCATTATAAAATCTAATATTTTTTTGCTATCTTCTTCAAATGCTTCTTCTGTATGTATAAACTCAAGTTTTTCTCCATAACGATATAATTCTTTGTTAATCATTCTTGTATAAAATTCTGATAAATTCTTTATTTTATACATCTTTTTATTTCCTATTTTAAATTCTATTTTCATATCTCCTAAAAATTTGTCATAGAAAATCTGTGGTTGTATTTTAATATCACCTGGTTTTTTTGTATTTTCTTTACAAGGTTTTATTTTCTCTATTTCTTCATTATAAAAAATGTGTACAATTTGCTTGAAGTTCTTATATTCTTCCTTTTCCGTTGCCATTTTCTCTACCTCACTTGGCATAATATTATATATTACTTTACTGTAAAAAGCAAGTATTAGATATATAAAGTCTCCCAAAATATTTTACTCATATTTCCTTTTTTTAAATTTTGTAGTAAAATAATATCAGAAATAATTTAAATAAATATTTCTTCATATTAAATACCTTTTTAGGAGGTAACCATTTTGAAAAAATATAAAATTGCCATTGTTGGCGCAACAGGTCTTGTTGGTAGATCTGTAATTAAAGTTTTAGAAGAAAAAAAATTACCAATAGAAAATTACTCATTATTTGCAACAAAAAAGTCTGCTGGAACAATACTAACAATTTTAGGAAAGGATTATGTTGTACAAGAATTGACTAAAAACTCATTTGATTCAGGTTATGATTTTGCTATTTTTTCAGCAGGAAGTAATACATCTAAAGAATTTGCTCCTATTGCTGCCAAAAATGGATGTATAGTAATAGATAATAGTAGTTATTTTCGTATGGAAGAAGATGTCCCTTTAGTAGTCCCAGAAGTTAATTTTGAAGATGTCCACAATCATCATGGAATAATTGCAAACCCAAATTGTTCAACAATTCAAGCTGTATTACCATTAAAAGCGTTAGATGACAAATACAAAATCAAAAGGATTGTTTATTCTACATATCAAGCTGTATCAGGTGCTGGAAAAGATGCTTTATATGATTTAGAAAATACAGATGGTTCAAAACCATTAAAAAAATTTCCATATCCTATTTATAATAACTGTTTACCACATATTGATACTTTTATGGAAAATGGATATACAAAAGAAGAATTAAAAATGATAAATGAAACCAGAAAAATTCTACACAATCCAAATTTAAGAATTACAGCAACAACTGTTAGAGTTCCTGTTAGCAATTCGCACTCTGAATCTATTAATGTAGAATTTGAAAACGACTTTAAAATAGATGATTTATATTCTACATTAAAAAACTTTCCAAACATAATTGTAATAGACGACCCTTCTTCTAATTTATATCCTATGCCTATTACAGCAACAGGGCACGATGAAGTTTTTGTTGGTAGAATACGCCGTGATGAAAGTGTGAAGTCTGGTGTTAATCTTTGGGTTGTAGCAGATAACATTAGAAAAGGTGCTGCTAGCAATGCTGTTCAAATTGTAGAAGGTTTAATAAAAAATGATGCTAAATAATAATTTTATTTAGCACCATTTACAAGTTTTATTTAACTAAATCTTTCATATTATATAAGCCTGCCGGTTGTTTTACAATAAATTCGGCAGCTTTTATTGCTCCTTCAGCAAACACTTGTCTTGAATAAGCTTTATGAGTAATTTCTAATGTTTCATTTTCGCCAAAAAACTGTACTGAGTGTTCCCCTACCATATTTCCACCTCTTATAGAAGAAAAACCTATTTCATTTTTATTTCTTTTTTCTCTTTTTTGCATTCTTTCAAAATTATATTTCTTTTCTCCTTCAAACACTTCGTTTATTGCATCTGCTAAAAGTATCGCTGTTCCACTTGGACTATCTATTTTTCTATTATGATGTGTTTCTATTATTTCAATATCACTTTGTTTTAGTACTTCTGCTATTTTTTGAACTATGTTTGCCATTAAATTAATATCTAAAGACATGTTAGAGCTTCTAAATATAGGTATTTCTTTTGATAATTCTTCTAATTTTACTAACTCTTCTTTTGAAAAACCTGTTGTTGCTATAACTACTGGAACTTTATTTTCTTTTGCATATTTTAGTATTCCAAATGTAGCTTGTGGAATAGAAAAATCAATTATAACATCTACATTTTGTGTTATTTCTTCTATGTTATTATATATTGGGAAATCATTTTCATTATTCTGTTTTATATCAACTCCACAAACTATTTTTAAATCTTCTTGTTTTTCCACTGCTTTTATTATTTCTTTTCCCATTCTTCCCATGGCACCATTTAATAATATATTCATTTTTGTTTTTCTCCCTACTATATTTTTATATTAAATTATGTTTTTTCATTATTTCTTCCATATATTTTTTATTTTCATTAGATAATTCTATTAAAGGTAATCTAGGATATCCAAAATCGTATCCCATTAAATTTAATGCATATTTTACAGGTATTGGATTTACCTCTTTAAATAATGCATCTATCAAATCTAGAACTTCTAATTGCATTTTTGTTGCTTTCCTTATCTCTCCATCAAAATATCTTCTTGTCATTTCATGAGTATATTTTGGCATAACATTTGATAAAACTGATATTACTCCTTTTCCTCCTAAAGAAAGAATTGGTATTATTTGGTCATCATTTCCAGAGTAAATATCCAAATCTTCTTTGCATAAGCTTGCTATTTTAGCAACTTGTGAAATATTTCCACTTGCCTCTTTTATCCCTACAATATTTTCAATCTTAGAAAGTTCTTTACACGTTTCTGGAGTAATATTTACTCCAGTTCTACTAGGCACATTATATAATACAATAGGAATATTGACAGCATTCGAAATTTCAGTATAATGCTTAATTAAACCTTTTTGTGTTGTTTTATTATAATATGGAGTTACTACTAGTATAGCATCTGCTCCTTCTGTTTGTGCAAACTTAGATAATTCCACTGCTGCTTTTGTATTATTAGAACCTGTTCCTACTATAACTTTTGTTCTTTTTGCTACTTTTTGTATTGCAAATTTTATAGTTTCTTTTCTTTCTTGGTCAGTCATTGTAGCTGATTCTCCTGTAGTCCCACATACTATTATTGCATCTACATTATTCTCTATTTGAAAATCAATTAATTTTCCAAACTCATCAAAGTTAACTCCATTTTCTGTAAATGGTGTTGCTATTGCTGTGCCACAGCCTTCGAATATAGTTTTTTTCATTTTATGATCATTCCTTTCTTTTTAATTTAATATCATTTTCTTAGTTCTTTGTCTTAAATCAAGGTCTTATGTAATTCTTCTACTATGTTATTTTCAAGATTGTCTACTACAATTTCAATTTTTGACTGTGTTAGATTAATATCTTTTATTTCAATATTGTATCTTTTTAAAATATCGATTACTTTATTTAATACTACATTATCTTGTGTAATTCCATATCCTATAATACTTAATTTAACTATGTTTTTTTGTATAACTTCATAATTTGGATAATTAACTTCTAACAATTCTTGAACTTTATTTTGCTCTGCCTTTTTTATTCTAAATTGTATTTGTTTATTATCTTCTCCTTTTCTAAACATTTCCACAATTATATTTCTTGATAATAATTCTTGATAAATTTCTATTATTTCACTTTCTTTAATCTTTTTATTATTCTGCATATAAATCTGTACTAAATTCTCATTTTTTACAATACTTTTTACTTCTGATATTTCTATCTTTTTACAGATTTTTGTTCCTCCTTGATTAGAAAACGTGGATTTTGCAATTATGTCACAATCAAATCTTTTCCCTATTTCAATACATCTGTTATGCAAAACCTTTGCTCCTGCATCTGCAACCTCTTGCATTTCGTCAAATGATATTTCATCTAATTTTTTTGCTATTGTTATCATATTCGGATCACTAGAATAAATACCATCTACATCCGAGAAAATATAACATTTGTCTGCCCCAAGACTTGCTTGTAACGCTACTGCAGTTGTATCAGAACCACCTCTCCCTAGTGTAGTAATATCCTGATTTTGATTTACTCCTTGGAATCCTGCCACAATTACTATCTTTCCTTTTTTTAATTCTTTTTCTATTCTTTGTGTACAAATTTGATTTATTTTTGCGGCACCTGACACATCATTTGTTTCTATTCCAGCTTGCCATCCTGTTAAAGAAATAGCTTTATACCCCTTTCTATTTAGTAATATACTTAGTTTTGATGCTGTAATTTGTTCCCCTGTTGATAATAACATATCCATTTCTCTTTCCTCTGGAATCGCTGATAATTCTCTTGCCTCCCTTATTAATTGATCTGTTGTCTTACCTTGTGCTGATACAACAACTACTACATTTTTTGCCTGTTTTTTTTGGCTAATTATTTTTTCTGCAACAACATTTAATTTTATATTATCTGCTACAGAACTTCCCCCAAATTTTAATACTACTGTGTTCATTGGTCTCACACCTTTATTATTTTAAAAACCATATCTAATTATAAATATAGTTATATTCTATGTGACTATTATAGTATATATTTATTTTGGTTTCAAGCTGTTTTTATTAAAAATAAAGCATACAAAAAAGCCTCTATTTTGAAGAGACTTTATTTTTTTGCAAGACATCCTACATGGACATTCTTTATATTTTTTAATTCTTTATAATACTGTGCAATTAACTCATCTAATTCTATACTTAATTGATACACAATGCTATAGTCTTCGCCTTGTTCAATACTTTTATTTAATTTATCTCTTAGGATACAAATTTTATCATTTAACATAACAATCTCTCCTTTTTATTTGTTGTCTTTTGTATATCTATAAATTATCACATCATTTCTCTCAAGTCAAGTATTTTCAACGGTTTTTGGCAACTTTCGTACGACATTTTCTCGTGTCCTTCGACATAATCAGACATAAAAAAACAGTATTGTTTTTATTTTTTTACCAATACTGTTTTTTCTACATTTTTTTATTAGTCATTTTTATACATTTTTTCTTAATTTCTCACAACAGAAAGTATCATTTTTTCTTCTTTAAATACAGAATTCAACACTTGATTTACATATTCCTCATTGATTCCTTCTATTTCTTCTAAATATTCAAAGCTATTTATTCCCTTAAAGTAATCTGCAAGAAACATTCTTGCTATATTTTGTACATCATTGTATTCTTTAACATAATTACCATATATCATTTTTTTAATACGATTAAAGTTTTCTTTATTTATTCCATTTTCTTTCATTTTTCTTACTTCTTCTTTGAATTTAGCATATACTTTATCTGGATCTTTCGATTGTCCTGTAATTAATACATGTGCATAAGTTTTTCCGAATTCGTAATCTAAACTAGGTGAACCATATATTGTCTGTTCATTATATAGTTCTTGATATAAATTAGAACTTCTTCCTAATAAAAGATTTAATAGTATTTCCATTGATATATGTTTTTTTACTATTTCATCTTTATTATCAAATGAACATTTTTTAATCGTATCTTTAATTCCTATGGTATAAAGTGGTTGACTAACTTCTAATCTTTGCTCTATTTTGTCTTGTACAATTTCTTCTGGCTCTTCTGGATAAATTCTCTTTATTTCTCCATTACTCTTTTTATCTATTAATCTTCTTTTTATTTCTTCTAAGATTTTACTTGGTTCAAAATCTCCTGATACAACAAGTGCCATGTTAGATGGATTATAAAAAGTATTATAACATTTATATAAAATTTCTTTATCTATTTTACTAATTGTTTCTTGTGTTCCTGTTATATCAATTTTTATTGGGTTATTATGATACATAGCTTGCATAGCATTCAAATAAACTTTCCATTCTGGATAATCATCATACATTGCAATTTCTTGTCCAATAATTCCTTTTTCTTTTTCTACATTTTCATCTGTAAAATATGGATGTTGAACATAATCCATTAATTCATCTAATGCTTCATAAAAATTGTCAGTACATTCAAATAAATATGCTGTATGATCATTTGTTGTATATGCATTTGCTTCCACTCCTAGTGCTGTTAAAACATCTAAACTATTTGTTCCATTTTCTTGTTCAAATAATTTGTGCTCTAGAAAATGTGCTACTCCATTTGGTACTTCTGTTTCTTTCTCTTCCCCTGGTACAATAAATTTACTATCATTTGAACCATAATTTGTTCCCCAAATAATATATTTCTTTTGTACCCCAAGTTTTGGGATAATCATAACAGTTAAGCCATTTTCTAGTTTTTCTATATATAACTTTTCTCTAACTTTTAAATTTTCAATTACTTGCATAATTGTCTCCTCTCTTACACTTATTTTAAGTTTTTCATAAGTATTTACTAATCTTTTAAGAAATAAATTGTATTTATACTAACTTTATTTGCAATATCTATAACATCTCTTTTTTGAACTTGTTGTATTTTTCTTATATATTCTTCTACCGATACTCTAGTATTTGTTAGTTCTTGACCGAAGTAATAAGTAATTTGTGTATCTTGCTCATCATCAATTGTTTTTATAGTTGCTATTATACCTTTTTTTGCATTTTCTATATCTTCATTAGTAAAATCTCCATTTTTCATATCTTCTAGCTGTTTTCTTATTAATTCTAAAGCTTTTTCATAATTTGCTATTTCTATTCCACAATTAATAAATATATTGTTTTTATGACGTAAATAACTCGAACTTGCAACATATGCTAAGTGTGCTTTTTCTCTTACATTTTGGAACATCTTGGAATTTGCACTTCCTCCTAATATGCTGTTATAAATTAAAGCATTATATTTTAATTCTTCTTTATTGATATTAACATCTAAACCTAATATAAGTTTTCCTTGTGTTACTTCCATAGATTCTGTTATAATATTTTCTTTTTCTTTTAATTCTTTTTCTTCATTTTGTGGTGTTTGGTATTTAGGCTTTCTTGGTTGTAACTTTTGGATATTATCATTTTCTTTTATTATGTTTTGAACCTCTTCATTGCTATTTCCTGATATAAATATATCTATTTTACAAGAATTTATTAATTCTTTATAATAATTATATAAATCGTTTTTGTCTATTTTCTCTAAATCTTCCACATAACCAAATTTATATAATCCAAATGGCTTATCTTTGTACATTTCCTCTATACATCTGTCTATTGCGTATCTTGCCTTATTATCTATTTTGCCTTCAATTCTTTGTTTTATGTTGTTTTTTTCTTGTTCTACATATTCTTGTTTAAATCCATTATTTTCCGTGTAAGGATTAAATACTATTTCTATTAGTTTTTCAGTTGCTTTTTTTAATATATTTTCACCTTGCTTTGGCAAATAATTGTCATTTATTGTTTCTATATAAAATTTTAAAACTTGATTATCTCCTGTTTTGTCTAGTCCACAATCAAAACTAGCTCCATACATCTCTTCTAGTTCTTTGCTAATTTCTTCTTGGCTATGCATATTTTTAGAACCTCTTCTTAATATTGCTGAAATTAATGCATTTTTTGTTACATCATTTCTGTCTAATTTAGTTGTTAAAAATATTGCAATTAGATTTGTTTTAAATTTATCTGTATCCATTACATGAAGCTTAATTCCTTCTTTTAATTCATCTTCTTTATATTCCATTAAATTTCCTCCTTTTTTCTTTATTATTATAAACAATTTTTTTATTTTTATGAACAAAAATTGGAAGCAAAAAAAGTATATATTACACCCCTTTTTCTTCCAATCCTAATTATTAATTAAATTTTCTTTTTCTAGCTGCCTCTGATTTTTTCTTTCTCTTAACACTAGGTTTTTCATAATGTTCTCTTTTACGAACTTCTTGTAAAACTCCATTTCTTGCACATTGTCTTTTAAACCTTTTTAAAGCATCTTCTATATTACCATTATTAACTTTTATTTCTGACATTTAATTCCCCTCCTTCCGGTCCATACGAAACTGTATGTGGGATAACCCTTATAACGATATTCATTATACTCCAAGTTGGCATAACTTGTCAATAGCTAATTTTGAACTTCTTTCTTACTCTTTTCTTATTTTTATACTTAAAATGGTATCAAACTTCTTACGAAACCATGTGTTGCTGGTATAAACCATAGTATAATTCCAAGTGTTATTACAATTATAGCAGTTAATCCAGCAGCTATCATATCCTTTTTATCCGGTTGTTTTTTTTCTTTGATTTTTGGTCTGTTTTTCCATATTTCTTTTAATAAGTCTATCATTCCCATAAATGTTCCTACTTGGTGTTTCTGGCTTCGGCTGTTTATATTATTTTCCGTTTCATTTTTGTTTTTAGTATTTTTATTTATATTATTTAAATTATTATAGTTTGAATTATATTGTCTGTTAAACATATTTTCCTTTTCTATTTCTTTATCGTATTGTTCTCTTAAAAACTCATCTGAAAGAATCTTATATGCTTCGTTTATTTGTCTTGTTTGTTCTTCAGCATATATTCTTGATTCTCCCTTATATAAATCAGGATGATATTTTTTTATTAGTACTTTATAGGCTTTTTCTATGATTTCTTTTGATGCCTTTGGGTTTACTTCTAATATCTCATAATAATTTTTCATAGCAAATATCACTTTACCTTTCTTTTGTTATAGCAATATTCTATACTAAATTATTTTTATTGTCAAAATTTTGAAAAAGAAAATAACAATATTTGCTATTTTCTTTTTCTTTGTTTTAACTATTAAATATTTCTTCAAATTCTTCTGCTTCAATTTTTTCTTTTTCTAGCAAGATTCCTGCTACTTTATGAAGCTTATCTATATTATCTGATAATATTTGTTTTGCTCTATTATATCCTGTGTCTACTATTCTTTTTGTTTCTTCATCAATAATAGATGCTGTTTCTTCTGAATATTCTCTTGCTTGAGCTAAATCTCTTCCTAAAAATACCTCTTCTTGATTAGTTCCAAGCATTAATGTTCCTATTTTTTCACTCATACCATATTTTGTAACCATACTTCTTGCAATTTTAGTTGCTCTTTCAATATCATTACTTGCTCCTGTTGAAACATCATTTAGTATAAGTGCTTCGGCAACTCTACCACCTAATAGTGATACTATATTTTCTTCCATCTCAGTTTTTGACATAAATGATTTATCTTCTGTTGGTCTATACATTGTATATCCTCCAGCCATTCCTCTAGGTACAATAGATATTTGATGTACAGGATCCTGTGTTTCTAGATAATGACTAACTACTGCATGACCTGCCTCATGATAAGCAACTAATCTATTTTCTTTTTCACTTCTTACTTTTGTTTTCTTTTCAGGTCCCATTGTTACTTTTACCATTGCATCTTCTATTTCTTTCATTCCAATTTCATTCATATTTCTTCTTGCTGCTAAAAGTGCTGCTTCATTTAATACATTTTCTAGGTCTGCTCCTGCAAATCCTGAAGTGTTTTTTGCTATTACTTTTAAATCTACATCATCTGATAATCTTTTCTTTCTTGAATGTACTTCTAATATTTGTTCTCTTGCTTTTACATCTGGAAGTCCTACTACAATTTGTCTATCAAATCTTCCTGCTCTTAAAAGTGCTTTATCTAATACATCTGGTCTATTAGTTGCTGCTAACACAATAACTCCCTCATTTGCTGCAAACCCATCCATCTCAACTAATAATTGGTTTAGTGTTTGTTCTCTTTCATCATGTCCTCCACCAAGTCCTGCTCCTCTTTGACGTCCAACTGCATCAATTTCATCTATAAATACAATACATGGTGCATTTTTCTTTGCTTGTTCAAATAAATCTCTTACTCTTGAAGCACCAACACCTACAAACATTTCCACAAAGTCTGAACCACTAATTATAAAAAATGGTACTCCTGCTTCTCCTGCTACTGCTTTTGCTAAAAGTGTTTTTCCTGTTCCTGGCTGTCCTACAAGTAACACACCTTTAGGAATTCTTGCTCCCATATCTGTAAATTTCTTTGGATTCTTTAAAAATTGTACAATTTCCTCTAATTCTTCTTTTTCCTCATCAACACCTGCAACATCTTCAAATGTAATTCTATTTTTTTCTGCTGGTGTCATCATTCTTGCTTTGCTTTTTCCAAATGACATTGTTTTATTTCCTGGATTTCCGTTATTTACTCCACCCATCATGAAGAACCAGAAAATAAAGAATATTATTAATAATCCAAATGGTGTAAGCAAACTAAGTATTGTTATAAATATTGATTGTGATTTTTCTTCTAAAGTAAATGCTCCTTCTTTTAGATAGTCTTCTGTGTATGACATGAAGCTTTCCATATTAGGTATATTTACTTCCTTTTTTACTTTCTCATCTTTTAATGTAACTGTTGCTGTCTTTCCATCTGATTCTATTTGGATAGTTTCTACCTTTCCATTATTAATATTTGCTATTAATTCTGAATATTTTAATTTAGAATCACTATTTTCTACTATTGATGATAATACAACAATAAATATGATTCCTATTATTAGCCACATAGCTAATGTTTTAATTCCGTTTTTCAAAATAACTCCTCCTCATGTTTTACTTTTGTTTTTTATATTGATTTTATAACATATAAATTTTGGTTTGTAAATATTTTTTTATGTGTCTTTTTTATTACAAACAAGCACGTTTTATAGTTCTACTACGGCTACTTATATTTGACTTATAAAATAAATCTGATGATTTTTCACTAATACTTTTACATTTTTGTTTGGTGTTAGATATTTATTACCTATATTATTGCTACATAATTTTATTATATCTTCTATATGTATTTTTTCTATTCCTTTACAGTTACCTAAAAGCCTCGTTATAGTATATAACACAAGCCTTGCTTTTATTACTTTTTCCTGGTTATTAAATTTTTTTAAGTTTAATACTATTTGACCATTTCTTTCTTCTTGTAATATATTTTTGTATTCCTTTTTCATTTGTTCTTCAATATATAGATCTTCTTTATTGACTACATCTGATAATCTGTCTATTGTTTCTATTATGTTTGGGTTAAATTCTTTTTTAATATACGGAATTACTACATTTCTAATTTTATTTCTTGTATATTCATTATCAAAATTTGTTTTATCTATTCTTGGATTTAATTTGTTTTGTTCACAATAATTTTCTATTTCAAATCTTTCACATTCAATTAATGGTCTTATGTATTTTCCTCTTTTTGCTTCAATTCCTTTTAATCCAGATATTCCAGTTCCTCTTATTACATTCATTATTATTGTTTCTATTTTGTCATTTTTATTGTGTGCAATTGCAATTTTGTTTGCATTTGTTTTTTTACAGATTTCATTAAAAAATTCATATCTTACTGTCCTTCCAGTTTCCTCTACTCCTGTTTTATTATTATTGGCAAGTTTTTTAACATCTATACTTTCAGAATAAAATTGAATATTTTTTTTATTGCAATATTTTTTTACATATTCTTCATCCTCATTTGCCTCTTCTCTTATCATATGGTTTATATGACAAACAATAATTTCAAAATTCAAATTTATTTTATCATCATTTTTTATTTCATTTAATATATCTAACATCGTTATAGAATCTGGCCCACCCGATACTCCTAAAACTAATATGTCTCCATTTTCTATCAGTGTATACTTTTGTATTGTTTTTAATACTTTATTTTTCATTTATATTTCCTTTCTTTGAATTTGCTTTATTTTCACTTTATATAAAAAAATAAGTAATGTATTTTCATACATTACTTATTTTATAATATTTTTCTGTGTTTTTCAAGGTTAATTATTTGTTGGTCCATGTTCCTTGTTTTGATCTACCTGTATCTTCATTCACATAACAGTATCCCTTAGAATTTTCATTTTGAATTGTTCCTTTTGAAAAGGTTGTTTTTACACTATCTTTTGAAACATAAAATGTAGCATATGTTTTAGCAGTTGACCTATTTCTTACTAATGCGTTAGCTCCATTAATCTTAATAGTTCCCGAATTGATAATTGCCTTTCCTCCAGAATCATTATATATTGTTCCTCCTGTAATAGTAGCTTTTCCATTTTTCTCTATATCTAATGCTTCTTGTCCTATTCTTGAACATTTTATTTCTCCACCACTCATATTAAAACTTCCGATTATTTATCCATACTGTATTTCCTGCATTAGTTGCTTTTACAAATCCGTCCTGCATGTTAACTATTGCCCCATTTTGAATTGCTACGCAGTTAGTTGATACTGAAGTTCCGATTTGTAGTTTCGTTTAATATTTTAGCTCCTGTTTTTATATTTACAGTTCCTCCCATTACTTTTATACAATCACCTGCTCCTCTCGATCTAATAGTACAATTTGTTATATTTACAATTCCTGAATTATTTTGTATTACAGTTCCTGTATTCTCAAGTCTTCCTTGATCTCCCTCACTATTACTTTTAATTGTAATAGTACTTCCTGTATTAGTTATTGTACCTGTAATTTCTTTGCTGTTTAAAGATAAAGTAATATTCTTTCCTGAAGGTATTGTTACTGATTCTGTTCTATTTACTAACATTGTTATTGTTGAAGTGCTTGATGCTGATACTGCAGATGCTATACTTGCATAATATGTTGTTCCTATTTTTGCTACTGCAGTTTGTACATTTATAGTACAACTCTTTGCTTCTGATATATTTCCGGCTTTATCTTTTACCCATAAATAATATGTTGTATTATCAGTAGGTTTTAGATCTTTTATTTCTAAACTACTTGATGTATTAGATTTCCAAGAACTGTCTTTAGTTGGGGTTGTACTAGATGTACTTAAATAATATCCTTCTAATCCACTTCCCCCTGTATCTGCTATGCCTGACGCCTTTATTGTTCCTAAATTTCCAGATACTATCGTTGTTCCTGTAAAACTTCCTATTGTTGGTTTTACTTTTTCTATTTTACTAATTGTTATACTCTTCTTATTAATATTTCCTGCTGCATCTTTTACATAGAAATAATATGTACCATTGCTTGTTGCATCATATGTTTGTGTTATTTCAGATTTTGTATTTGTTATATCTTTCCATCCTGTTGATAATGCAGTTAAGTTTCCATCTGTACTAAATTTATAATAACTTATTCCTGAACCTGAATCAGTTGCTTTTGCAGTTATCTTTACCTTACTATTTGTCCATCCTGTTTTGTCTAATGTTAAAGTTCCCATAGTTGGAGCTATATCGTCTACCCAATGTGCATACAGCGTACTATCTACTATAGGAGTATAACTTGCTCCTGCATTTCCTATTTTGTTTCCTCCACTTGCTGCTGTATACCATCCTTGGAAACTATATCCTGTTCTAGTAGTTGAAGGTAATACTATAGCAGTTCCAATTCTGTCATCATCATAATTCAAATATCCTGTACTTGTTGCAGTAGTAGTTGTTCCACCATTTCCATTATATGTAGTTGTTATATTATATATATATGATGCATAATAATTAGTATCATTTATTATGCTAACACTTCCTCCTGGGCCTACTTGTATTGTAGCATTTGCTGAAGTATTTGTACTCCATCCTCTAAATGTATATCCATTTAGATTTGATGTTCCTAAATCAATCTTTGCATTTGTAGTTGTTCCATCATAATATCCAAATGCTGTTCCTGTTATTACAACTATTTTATTCGAATCTTCATAACGTTCATATTTATTTATAGTTACTGTTTTGTTGTATAACGCATAATATATTAAATTTTCTGTTGTTGGTGTTATGCCACTTGTTGCTGTTTTTTGAGTTGACACACCAAAATAAGTTGTATTTCCTGGTCCAGTACTATTTTTTACCACTTCTGGTATTGCTATATTCCCATTATAAGTATTTATTCCACCGTTTTTTGATATATACTTTCTAATGCTACTTGCTTGTGCTTTTGCAGCACCACTTGAAGTATAATAGTTAAATGTTGCTGTTATAGTTTTTTCATAATATGCATATATATTTATTGCATCTGTAGTTGCTGGATTTACTTTTACTATACTTGTAGATGATGAACTCCAGTTTCCTTTATTAAATGTTACTCCATCATATGCTCCTGGTGTTGGTATTTCACTAATACTAATTATATAATCTGTACCATTATTTATATATTTTCTTGTTGCAGTTTTTGATGTATGTGATGAACCATCATAATAATAGTAAGTTACTCCCACTGTATAATACGCATAATAATTTGTATATGCTGTTGTTGGCACTATTCCACTTTCTGAATTTGCATCTTTTGCTACACCACTATATTTAGTTCCATATGCTCCTTTGCTTGATGTTACTTCTGTTGGTATTGTAATATTTCCATTAATTATATTTACCCCAGAATTTTCTGATATATATACTCTAATTCCATTTGCTTGTATTTTTGAAGCACCACTTGAAGTATTATAGTTAAATGTTGCTGTTATAGTTTTTTCATAATATGCACATATATTTATTGCATCTGTAGTTGCTGGATTTACTTTTACTATACTTGTAGATGATGAACTCCAGTTTCCTTTATTAAATGTTACTCCATCATATGCTCCTGGTGTTGGTGTATTATCTACTGTACCTATATAACTTGTTCCATTAGATGTTAATCTTCTAGTTGCTGTTGTTGATATGTGTTCTGAACCATTGTAATACCAATATGTTATTGTACAATTATAAAATGCATAATATACTGTTTGTTCCGTTGTAGGTTTTTCTATTGCTGTTGTAGAATTTGCTTCTTTTGCTATTCCAATATATTTGGTTCCATATGCTCCTTTACTTGATATTACTTCTGTTGGTATTGACAATTCATTTTGTATATAATCTCCATTTGAACTCATATATCTTGTTGCTTGAGATGTTTTACTTTCTTGTACGGTTCCATTAGAGTAATAAAATGTTGCTGTTATTTGACTTGAATATGAACAATAGTAAGATATATCTTCTGATATCGTTACATTTGCTCCATTTGCTATTTCTATTTGTGCATTTGGAGTTTCTTGTTTTGACCATCCTCTTGGTATATAAGTAGTATTATCTTTTGTTATATTTTTTATTGTTGGTGATGTAATCTCTACAGATTTTTCATCATTATATATTTTACCTATAACTTTTGTATTTATTTGTGCTGTACCATTATAAGAATAAAATGTTGCTGTTAGTTCTTTACTCCATATTGCGTATAATGTTACTGCTTCATCGGTTGTATATATTCCATTTGCTTGATATTCAGGTGTTCTTGAATTATTTGTCTTTGACCATCCTTCGAATTTATAGTCCTTTTTCGTTGGTATTATACTACTTAATGTTAAATCAGTTCCATGTGTTTTTATCTGAGCATCTGGTACCCCTTCTCCTCCATTTGCATCATAGTTTATTTGATAACTAACTATATATGCATTTGATTTTTGTATACTTGTTGCTCTATTTCCTGCTCCATCTATTACCTTTGTATATAAATAATATGTTCCACCTGTCTTTGCTTCAGTTATAGTCTGCCCATTTTCAAATGTTTTCCAATTTGTATCATTATCTTGTGGCATAATTTCTGAGTTTGTTATTTGATATTGTAATTTATCTAAATTACTTCCACCTTCATCATTAGCTGTTAATTTTACACTAATATCTGCTGTTGTTTGCCCTGGTAAAATTATATAATCTGTTCCACCATTTGGGCTAAACTCTACTGTTGGAATCTTTTTGTCTATATTACTAACAGTTAATGTTGTTGTTATTTTGTTTCCTGCTGTATCTTCTGCTGTTGCTGTCACTATTTGATTATTAGTTTTTACTATTATATTTGTTATTCCATTTTTTTGATAATCGGTATTTTCTTTTCCTGTACATGTTAATGTTTTATTTTGTATTAAATTTTGCCCATATGTTGGTATTACTGTTACATCATTATTTGTCCAATTTTCAGCACTTGGATTTGCTGTAAGTATTAATTGTTTATCAGAATTTTCTCTTGATAACACTTGTAACACTTTGCTTGTACCTATTTGTTCATTTCCAGCAATATCTGTTGCTTTTATCCACAAGTAATACTCACCTTGTGTAGAATCATCCTTTTTTAACTCTTTTTGTATTTCTGCCTTTCCTCTTATTCCTTCTATACTTTCATAACTTTCTGGTTCTTGTGTATTACTTCTACTCCAACCATATTCTAAACTTTGTAGCTTACTTTGAGAATCTTGTGCTGATATAGTTGCTTTTATTCTTCCATTACTACCTCCAGTTGGTAACACAAATACTCCACCGGCATTTTCTAAATCTATTGTCGGCTTTTCTTTGTCAATCTTTGTTACTTTTATTTCTGCTACTTTACCATTACTCTCAGCTTTAATTGTACAATTTTTAGTTATTTTATATCCATTTTTATTATCATATAATACTTGTTTTCCGTCTATATAAACATTTATTGTGCTACTTTGATCAGGATAATTTACTTTCATTGTTAAATCTTCATTTGTCCATTCTTCTACATAATATTTTTTCCCTGAAGATTTATATAAATTTATATAAATTCCAATATCTAAACGTTCAACAGTATCTTTATATTCTTTATCTAATAAGCTTTTTTCCACACTATATTCTTCTTGTATTTTTTTTGTTTCTCTTACTTGAGTATTTGTTTTATTCGAAATTCCTACATAAGACAACATTATAACTATTAGCATAAATAACATACTAGCTAATACAAATACTGTAATAGAACCTTTTTGACTCTTTTTTAAATTATTCATAATTGTTCTAGTATTTCCTATAATCCTCATTTAGATGTTCCTTTCTTAATACTAATCTTTCTACTTATATTATAGTAAAATTTCATAAAATTTCAATATTTTTATTTTTGTAATATTTTCCTTATTTTCTATAGCACTAGGGAGCATATATCTAGGCATTTATTACAAAAATATTTAATTTATTTTACATTTTGTTATATTTTATTACATACTTATTGTATTTTTATACTTTAAATGCTATATTTGCTTGTTTCCGTATGTTTTGGCAACAAAAAAGATATGCAATATAATATGCATATCCTTTATTTACTTCTTATAATAAAATTCATTATAAATCTATATATTAGTTATTCCTTCTACTTTTCTTAATATTTATATAATCCTTTCTTGTTATGTCTTCAAATCTATTTCATTAAATTCACAAATTTTGTGTAACTTCCTAACCATAATAGTTCTACTGTTCCTGTTGAACCTCCTCTATGTTTTGCAATTATTACTTCTGCAATATCTTTTTTCTCGCTATCTTGATTATAGTAATCATCTCTATATAAAAACATTACTATATCTGCATCTTGTTCTATTGCCCCAGATTCTCTTAAGTCTGATAACATTGGTCTATGGTCTGGTCTTTGTTCAGCTGCTCTTGATAATTGTGATAGTGCTATTACTGGTACATCTAGTTCTTTTGCTAATATTTTTAAAGATCTACTTATTTCTGATATTTCTTGCTCTCTACTTCCATTTCTTTTATTATTACTTCCTTGGATTAGCTGTAAGTAGTCTATTACTACTAATCCTATATCTTTTTCTAATTTTAATTTTCTACATTTTGCTCTTATTTCTGTGATACTTATTCCAGGTGTATCATCAATATATATATTCGCTTCTGATAATGGTCCTATTGACCCTGCTAATTTTGTCCAGTCATCTTCTTCTAGTTTTCCTGTTCTTACTTTATTGCTATCTACCATTGATTCACTACATAGAATTCTGTTTACTAGTTGCTCTTTTGACATTTCTAAACTAAATACTGCTACTGGTACTTTTGATTTTACAGCAGCATTGGTTGCAATGTTTAGTGCAAATGCTGTCTTTCCCATTGCAGGTCTTGCAGCAATAAGTATTAACTCTGACCCATGGAATCCAGCTGTTCTATAATCTAAATCTGTAAATCCAGATGGCACACCTGTTATATGTTGTTTTCTATTATATAATTCTTCTAATTTTGTAAAGCTTTCTACTAATACATCTTTTATTGGCGAATATCCCTTTTGGTTTTTTTCCTGCATTATATTAAATATCTTTTTTTCTGCGCCTTCCATTATGTCTTCTACTTCTTCTGATTGGTCATATCCTAATTCTATTATTTCATTTGCTGTTTTTATTAATCTTCTTAAAGTAGATTTCTCTTCTACTATTTTTATGTATTTTGTTGCATTTGCCGTTGTTGGTACTTTTTCTGGTAATTCTGCTAAATATTCTAATCCACCAATTTGTTGGAATTTTCCCATTGATTCAAGTTCTGATTTTACTGTTATTATATCTATTGGCTCTGCACGATTATATAAGTTTAAAATCGCTGCATATATTGCCCTATTGTCTTCTCTATAAAAATCTTCTTCTTTTAATACTTCTACACTAGATATAACTGCATCTCTATCTGTTAGCATACTTCCTAATATTGCTTGTTCTGCGTCTAAATCATGTGGTGGTATTTTTCCTAATTCCATTTTATTCCTCCATTTTATTTAGAAATGATATCTATTTTTAAGTTTCCTATAACTCCTTCATATAGTTTTATATTAACTGTCCTTATTCCTAATGTCTTTATTGTCTCTTTCAATTCTATTTTCTTCTTATCCACTTCTATTTTATACTCTTCTTTTAAAACATCTGCTATTTCTTTTGCAGATACTCCTCCAAATATTTTACCATTTTCTCCTGCTTTTACTGGTATTTTCAATTGTATTTTTGAAAGTTTCTGTGCTATTTTTTGTGCTTCTTCTTTTTCTTGTGATTTTTTATATGCATTTGAATCCTGTTTTGCTTTTAGTTTACTCATGTTTTCGTTGTTTGCTTCTACTGCTAAATTTTTAGGAAACAAAAAGTTTCTTGCATATCCATCTGATGCATTTATTATTTGATCTTTTTTTCCTACCCCTTTTATATCTGCTTTTAAGATTACTTTCATATTATCACGCCTTTCTTTTGCACTATTTTATACTATTTTTAATGTTTTTTCAAGTTTTACTAAAAAAGAACCATATTTTTTTAGATTTATATATAAATCCAAATATTTACATTTTTTGTAAAGTGGTGTATAATATTTATAACTATGGAAAAATCCATCTTTGATAGAAATGGTAGGTGACCTAAGATGAAACTAGCAATTTTAGTACTTTTTCTATTTATATGGACAATAAAATTTTGTGCTATACTTATTATAGCTAATTTAATGTATAACTGTATAGAAAAAAGTTTAGATTGTCCATTCATGGAAGCTAAACATAAACAAGAAGAGGTCAAGAAATTAAAGGTGTCTAAAACATCTTTAATTATCTTATCCATAATAGATTTTATTATTGTCCTAGTACTAAGTTTCTTGTTATATAGTTTTCTTTCATAGTATGTAAAGGTGATATGAAATGGAGAAATTTTCTGTTTCACATCACCTTTTTATATATTTTAAAAATTCCCTGTTTGCAATTTTATGTAAAATATTGTATAATATATTTAGTTACGGAAAAATCCATTTTTAGCAAAAAGGAGGACACACAATATGCTAAATACATCTATTATCATTATCACTTTAATTATATGGGCAGTGAATGCTTATATGCTTTGTATAACCACATATTTCTGTTTTGTACTATTCAGAGAGCTTTCTTCTTTATGTTCAGACCCAAAAGAACGGAATTCTAAAAATCTCAGAAATTTAAGATTTTCTAAAAATTTCAGAGTAGTACTTTTAGTTATTACAATTGTATGGTTAGCACTCCCACTAAAGTTCTTCTTTTAACTAGAAATGACGTAAATAGGGAAATTTTTTCCTTATTTACGTCATCTTTTTTTAATTTTCTATCTCAGAAAAGTATTCATTAATACGATTTATTAGTTCTTGTTTTGTTTCTTCTATTGTCATTCCTTCTACTTGGGCACCTGCTAATGTAATATGCCCTCCCCCTCCAAGTTTTTCTAGAATAACTTGGACATTAATATCTCCTATGGAACGTCCACTAATACAAATTCTATCTCCAGTATTTCCTAATACAAATGATGCTGTTATATCACTTATTGTTAAAAGTTCATCTGCTGCTTTTGCACAAATTAGGCTAGCATCTTTTGTTACTTCATCATATATTGATATTGCTATTTTTTCATTTATAATTTGAGCATTTTTTACGATATCTGCTATAAGGCTAAAACTTTCTAAATCACTCTGGAACCATTTTTTTACCCTAATAATATCTACACCACATCTACGAAGATATGCTGCTGCCTCAAAAGTTCTAACACCTGTTTTAAATGTGAAGTTTTTAGTATCCATCATAATTCCTGCATATAAGCTTTCTGCTTCTATTGTTTTCAAGTCTACTTTTGCCTCTGCATATTGCAACAACTCTGTTACTAATTCTGATGCTGATGAAGCATATACTTCTTGAAACATTAATGTTGCATCTTCTATAAAATTAGTACTTCTTCTATGATGATCAATTACTACTATCTTTTGTGTTCTTTTTAATAATTCTGGTGCATCTACATAGTTAATTTTATGAGTATCAACCACAACAAGTAATGTATCTTCATCAATATTTTCTAGTGCTACTTCTTTATTTATTATTATATCTTCATATTCTGGTTCTTTCTCCATTGCTGTTTTAAAAGATTTAAGTGCTGGTGTTATTTCGCTGTTTACAATATATGCATTGGTCCCTAATGTTTTACATAACCTATAAATTCCCATACTAGAACCTATGCAGTCCATATCTGAGTTTGTGTGTCCCATTATCATTACTTTTTTTGATTCTTTTATTAAATTTTCTAATGCATGTGCTACAACTCTTGCTTTTACTTTTGTTCTCTTTTCTACTTCTTCTGCTCTTCCACCAAAAAACTTGTAAATTTCGTTTTCTCTTATTACTGCCTGATCTCCACCTCTACCTAATACTACATCCATAGCAGCTTGGGCTGATTTATATTTTTCCTTATCTGTTAATCCTTCATTTGAAATCGCAATACTTAAAGTAAATTGTACTTTTTCTTTATTATCAATTTCCTTTATTTTATCTAAAATGCTGAATTTGTCTTCTTTAATTTCTTCTAAATACCTTTGTTCAAATAAATATACATATCTATCTCTATCTGATTTAATTAAAACTCCATTTGTTTTATTTGCCCAATCATACATTTCATTGTCTATATTAGCTGTTACTTGTGGTTTTTCTCCTGCTTCTAGTCTTTGCATAGTTTCTTCATAATTGTCTACCATAATTATTCCAACACAAGACTTAGAATCTTTATACTCTTTATGAAGCTTTACATTTTCTGTTTCATCTATAAAATATAAAATTATCATGTATTCTTTTTTGTTTTTCTTGTCCTTGTCTTTGTTCTTAAAGTTAACATATCTTCCCATGATTTTGTATATCTTATTTTCTATTGTTATTTGCTTTATAATGTCTCTATTTCCTTTTTCTTTAGGATTCTTTATTTCTTCTTTTATGTCTATTATTAAATCATTCATATATGTGTTTATATCAATATTTGCAAATTCTGTAATAAATTTTGAACTTCTCCAAATAATGTTTCCATCTGTTTCTAATATAATTAGTGGGAATGGAGAATTTATAAGACTTGTTTTTGCAGCTGAGTCTACTGTTAAAGTTAAGTCTTGTAATGTTTCTGATATCTCACTTTTTCTTTTTTTGTTCGCATAATATGTGTATCCTACAACTATTACGTATATTATAATAGCTGGTATTATCATTTTTCTATTTTCAACACTAATTATTATTAATAAAATAAAAATAATTGCTAAATAAATTTTTGTTCTTGATACTAGTGTTTCAAATACTTTTCTGTTGTTGTTTTGCATAAAACTTCTCCTTATTATTATTCTACTATATTTTACTAGGAAATCTACTATTTGTCAAGGTTTCAAGTCTTTTAGTTTTAAGTTCTTTAGCATTTCTTTAAGCTTGAAGTTATAATATATAAATAAAATAAAGCATCTACTATTACTAGCAAATGCTCTATTTAAAATTTTTTATAATAATATATATTACATATTTTCTTCTACATCAGATGTTTCTTCTAGCTCTTTTTCTGTACTTATATGAATATTTTGATATCTTTGCATACCTGTTCCTGCTGGGATTAATTTACCAATTATAACGTTTTCTTTTAATCCTACTAAATCATCCACTTTTCCTTTTATTGCTGCTTCTGTTAATACTCTAGTTGTTTCTTGGAATGATGCTGCTGATAAGAAACTATCTGTTGCAAGTGATGCCTTTGTAATACCTAATAATACTCTCTTACCTGTTGCTGGACGTTTACCTTCTGCAATGGCTTCATTATTTTTGTCTGCAAACTCATACATATCAATTAATGATCCAGGGAACATATCTGTATCAGCATTATCTTCGACTCTTACTTTCTTAAGCATTTGTCTACCAATTACTTCAATATGTTTATCATTAATATCAACACCTTGATTTCTATATACTTTTTGTACTTCTGAAATTAAGTATTCATACACACCTTCTGGTCCTTTTATTTCTAATATTTCTGATGGATTTATAGATCCTTCTATAAGTGGCTGTCCTGCTTCTACTGTATCTCCATCTTTTACTCTCATTTTTGATCCAAATGGTATTGTATAAGTTTTTGAATCATCTTTAGAAGTTACAATAACTTCTTTTTTCTTTTTAGTTTCTTTTATTTTAACTTTACCATCAATTTCAGATATGATTGCTAATCCCTTTGGTTTTCTTGCTTCAAATAATTCCTCAACCCTAGGTAAACCTTGTGTGATATCAGCAACACCAGCAACACCACCAGAGTGGATTGTTCTCATTGTAAGCTGTGTACCAGGTTCACCGATAGATTGTGCTGCAATAATTCCTATTGATTCTCCTATTGATACTAAATCTCTTCTTGCTAATCCCATTCCATAACATTTTTGGCATACACCATGTTTTGAATGACATCCAAGTACAGAACGTACTTCTAATTTTTCTATTCCAGCTTCTACTATTTTATCAGCTATTTGTTCATTAATCATTGTATTTGTATCTACTATTATTTCATTAGTTTTTGGATCAATAACATCTTTTACTGGGAATCTTCCTATTAATCTTTCTTGCATTTTTTCAATTATTTGATTTCCATCTTTAATGTCATAGACAATTATTCCTTCTTCTGTTCCACAATCATGTTCTCTAACTATTATATCTTGTGATACATCAACTAATCTTCTAGTTAGATATCCAGAGTCAGCTGTTCTTAAAGCTGTATCTGAAAGTCCTTTACGAGCTCCATGGGCAGAAATGAAATACTCTAATGCATCTAGACCTTCTGCAAATGAAGATTTTATTGGAATTTCAACTGCCTTACCAGTTGTACTTGCCATAAGTCCACGTATACCTGCAATTTGTCTTAATTGGTTCATATTACCACGGGCTCCAGATTTAACCATCATATATATTGGGTTTAATTCATCAAAGTTATCTTCCATTGCATCACTTACTTTTTTAGTCGTGTCTTCCCAAACATCTATTACTGCATTATATCTTTCATCATTAGTTATTAAACCTCTTGCATATTGTTTTCTAATAGTTTCAACTTTTTTATCTGCTTCTTTTAATAATTGTTTTTTAGCTTCTGGTACTTTTACATCGTCCATTGAGAATGTTATTCCTGCTAAAGTAGAATATTTAAATCCTAATGCTTTTATATAGTCAATTACCTCTGCTGATTTTGTTAATCCATGTGTACTTATTACTTTTTCTATAATTTGCCCCATTGTTTTTTTCATGACTGGGAAATTAATTTCATATTGGAATGGATCTTCATTTCTATCAATAAATCCTAAATCTTGTGGAATTTCTTGGTTAAATATAATTCTTCCAACACTTGTCTCAATTTTTTGAGATTTTAATTCACCATCAATTTCTTTTTCAACTCTTACGAAGATTTTTGCATGTATTCCAACATCATGGTTTTCAAAAGCCATAATTGCTTCTTCTGGGTCCTTGAAGTATTTTCCTTCTCCCTTTTCTCCATCTAATACCATTGTTAAATAATAACTTCCTAAAATCATATCTAGTCTTGGTACTGCAACTGGTTTACCATCTTGTGGTTTTAGTAAGTTGTTTGTTGATAACATTAAATATCTTGATTCTGCTTGTGCTTCTGGTGATAATGGTAAATGCACTGCCATTTGGTCACCGTCAAAGTCAGCATTGAATGCTTCACAAACTAATGGATGAAGTTTTATTGCTCTTCCCTCTACTAATACTGGTTCAAAGCTTTGAATACCAAGTCTATGTAGTGTTGGGGCACGGTTTAACATTACAGGATGATCTTTTATAACTTCTTCTAATATTCCCCATACTTCTGGTCTTAATCTTTCTACCATTCTTTTTGCATTTTTAATATTTTGAGCAATTCCTCTTCCTACTAGTTCACGCATTACAAATGGTTTAAATAATTCTACTGCCATTTCTTTTGGAAGTCCACATTGATATATTTTTAATTCTGGTCCAACTACTATAACTGAACGTCCTGAATAATCAACACGTTTTCCAAGTAAGTTTTGACGGAAACGTCCTTGTTTTCCTTTAAGCATATCTGATAATGATTTTAAAGGTCTGTTTCCAGCACCTGTTACTGGTCTTCCTCTTCTTCCATTATCAATTAAGGCATCTACAGATTCTTGAAGCATTCTTTTTTCATTACGTACTATTATTTCTGGTGCCCCTAATTCTAATAATCTTTTTAATCTATTATTTCTATTTATAACTCTTCTATATAAGTCATTTAAGTCTGATGTTGCAAATCTACCACCATCTAATTGAACCATTGGTCTTAATTCTGGTGGAATTACTGGTACAACATTCATAACCATCCATTCAGGTCTATTTCCTGAAATTCTAAATGCTTCCACAGTATCTAGTCTTTTTACAAGTTTTACTCTTTTTTGTTCACTTGCTGTTTCTAATTCTTTTCTAATTTCTTCTGATAATTTATCTAAGTCAATTTGTTCTAATAGTTCTCTTAAAGCTTCTGCTCCCATTTTTGCTTTAAATGAACCTCTACCATACTTTTCCTCTACTTCATGGTATTCCTTTTCATTTAATACTTGACATTTTTCTAAGTTCGTAGAACCTTTGTCAATTACAATATAAGATGCAAAATAAATTATTTTTTCTAGATTTCTTGGTGAAACATCTAACATTAGAGCAATTCTACTTGGAATCCCCTTAAAATACCAAATATGTGCTACTGGTGCTGCAAGCTCGATATGTCCCATTCTTTCACGTCTAACTTTAGCCTTTGTAACTTCTACACCACATCTATCACATACAATCCCTTTGTATCTTACTCTTTTATATTTACCACAATGACATTCCCAGTCTTTAGTTGGTCCAAATATTCTTTCACAAAATAGACCATCTTTTTCTGGTTTTAATGTTCTATAGTTTATAGTCTCTGGTTTTTTTACTTCACCTTTTGACCATTCTCTAATTTTTTCGTCTGATGCAACTCCTATTTTTAATTTATTAAAAATATCTAATTCGTCCACTTTTTTATTTCCCCCTATAATTTTGATTTTGGGTAATTTTAAAACAGTTATAGATAAGCCCTTTCCACTGCTGTTGCAATCTCTTATGTCACACTTTCTATACTTTTTAAAATTTATTTAATTAGTTATTCAATTGTTTATATATTAATATTTAAAAGTTAAGTACAAAGTATTAAATTGTTACTAACAAAAAATATTAATATATAAACTATAATTTAATTATTCAATAATATCATCATCATTGTCTAAATTATCATTTGCTAAATCATTATCAAATAATAATTCGTCGTCTTCATCGCCTATTCCCTCAAATAATTCATCATTCTCATCATCTAAAATTTCTTCATCTTCTAATAAGATATCATCTTGTGTTTCTTTTTCATATCCATCTAATTCCTCATCATTAACTACAACTTCTTCTGTTAATACTTTTTTATCTTGGCTAGGATCGTATTCAACACCTTCTTCTATATTTTCCTTTAATTCTAGTTCTTGGTTGTCTTCAGAATATAGGCGTACATCTAATCCTAATGATTGTAATTCTTTTACTAAAACTTTAAAGCTTTCTGGAACTCCTGGTTCTGGAACATTTTCTCCTTTTACTATTGCTTCATAAGTTTTTACTCTTCCTACAACATCATCAGATTTTACTGTTAACATTTCTTGTAATGTGTATGCAGCTCCATATGCCTCTAATGCCCAAACTTCCATTTCTCCAAAACGTTGTCCACCAAATTGAGCTTTACCACCTAATGGTTGTTGTGTTACTAATGAGTATGGTCCAGTTGAACGAGCATGAATTTTATCATCTACCAAGTGATGAAGTTTTAACATGTACATTACTCCAACTGTTACAGGGCTACCAAATGGATCTCCTGTTCTACCATCATAAAGAATTGTTTTTCCATCTTCGCTCATTCCAGCTTCTTTTAATAATTCTTTAACATCTTCTTCTGTTGCACCATCAAATACTGGTGTAGATATCTTCCATCCTAGTGCCTTTGCTGCACCTCCTAAGTGTACTTCTAAAACTTGACCTAAGTTCATACGAGAAGGAACACCTAATGGATTTAATAATATGTCTATTGGTGTACCATCTGGCATAAATGGCATATCTTCTTCTGGTAATACTCTTGAGATAACACCCTTGTTACCATGACGTCCTGCCATTTTATCTCCAACTGATATTTTTCTTTTTGTTGCTATATAACATCTAATAATTTGGTTAACACCAGGTCCTAATTCATCTGAATTTTCTCTTGTAAATATTTTAACATCTACAATTGTTCCTGCTTCTCCATGTGGTACTCTTAAAGATGTGTCTCTTACTTCTCTTGCTTTTTCACCAAAAATAGCTCTTAATAATCTTTCTTCAGCTGTAAGCTCTGTTTCTCCTTTTGGTGTTACTTTTCCAACTAAGATATCTCCTGGTCTTACTTCTGCACCAATTCTAATTATTCCATTTTCATCTAAGTCTTTTAATGAATCATCACCAATGTTTGGAATATCACGAGTTATTTCTTCTGCTCCTAATTTTGTGTCTCTACATTCACAATCATATTCTTCAATATGTATTGATGTAAACACATCTTCTTTTACTAGTCTTTCATTAATTAGAATAGCATCCTCATAATTGTATCCTTCCCATGTAGAAAAAGCTACTACAACATTTTTACCAAGTGCCATTTCTCCATTTTGAGTTGCAGGCCCATCTGCAATGGCATCTCCTTTTTTAACTTTTTCTCCTGCTTTTACTATTGGTTTTTGATTGATACAAGTTCCACCATTCGTTCTTTTGAACTTACGTAATTTATGTACAACTGTTTTACCGTTTTTATATTTAACAGTTATGCTATCTCCTGTTACTTTTTCGATTACACCATCATCTTCAGCTAATACTAATATTCCTGAGTCTTTTGCTGCTCTATATTCTATTCCAGTTCCTACTATTGGACTTTCTGTAATCATAAGTGGCACTGCTTGACGTTGCATGTTAGCACCCATTAAAGCTCTTTTTGCATCATCATGCTCTAAGAATGGAATCATTGCTGCTGCAACTGAAACTAATTGTTTTGGTGATACGTCTACATATTGAACTTTACTATTTTCTACTTCAATTACTTCATTTTTAAATCTAACTCTTATTCTATCATTAACGAATTTTCCATTTTTATCAACAGGCTCTGATGCCTGAGCAATAATATAATTATCTTCTACATCTGCACTCATATATTGAACAATATCAGTTAATTTATGTGTTTCTGGGTCTACTTTTCTATATGGTGTTTCAATAAATCCATATTCATTTATTTGTGCAAATGATGAAAGTGCTGATATAAGACCAATGTTTGGTCCTTCTGGAGACTCTATTGGACATAATCTACCATAGTGTGTATAATGAACGTCACGCACTTCAAATCCAGCTCTTTCACGAGTTAATCCTCCAGGTCCTAATGCAGAAATTCTTCTTTTATGTGTTAATTCTGATAATGGGTTTGTTTGATCCATGAATTGTGACAATTGTGAACTTCCAAAGAATTCTCTTATTGCAGATGTTATTGGTTTTGTATTAATTAACGTTTGTGGAGTTACAACATCTAAATCTTGTATTGTCATTCTTTCGCGAACAACTCTTTCAAGTCTTGTTAAACCAATTCTAAATTGATTTTGTAATAATTCTCCCACACAACGAATTCTACGGTTTGCTAAATGGTCAATATCATCTGGTTTTCCTAATCCATTAGATAGATTTAATAAATAATTAATAGATGCAATTATATCTTCTGTTGTAATATGTTTTGGTATTAATTCTTCCATTCTTTCTTCTATTACTTTTACTAAATCTTTCTCATCTGTATTGTCTATAATATTTCTTAAAACATTATAATTTACTAATTCTTTTATATGTAATTTACTTAAGTCAGAATCTGGTAATACTTCATGAATATTAACTGTGCCATTTCCTATTATTCTTATATTTTTGTCTCCTACAACGATGTCAACTACATTAATTCCAGAGTTTTGGATCTCATCAGCTACTTGTTCTGATATTACTTCTCCAGCTTGTACTAGTACTTCACCTGTTTGACTATTAATTATGTCTTTAGCTGATATTTTATCTGTTATTCTTGCAGCTAATGATAATTTTTGATTAAATTTATATCTACCAACTTTTGCTAAATCATATCTTTTATTATCAAAAAATAATCCATTAAATAAATTTCTTGCTGCATCAACTGTTGGAAGTTCTCCTGGTCTTAACTTTTTGTATATTTCTATTAACGCTTCTTCTTGGTCTTTTATGGTGTCTTTATTAATAGTTGCTTTTAACATTGGTTCTTCACCAAATAATTCTAGAATTTGACTATCTGTTGCAATTCCTATTGCTCTTAAAAGTGTTGTTACAGGTACTTTTCTTGTTCTATCAACACGTACATAGAATATATCATTTCCATCTGTTTCATATTCTAACCATGCTCCTCTTAAAGGCATTACTGTTGAATTATATGTTCTTTTTCCTGTTTTTGTATCAAATTCTTCTCCATAGTAACATCCTGGTGAACGTACTAATTGGCTTACAACAACTCTTTCTGCTCCATTTATTACAAATGTTCCACTATCTGTCATTAAAGGGAAATCTCCTAAATAGATTTCTTGTTCTTTAATTTCACCTGTCTCACGATTAATTAATCTTACTTTTACGTGTAATCTTGTAGAGTATGTAGCATCTCTTTCTTTTGCTTCTTCTACTGTGTATTTTGTTTTTTCCTCCATGTAATAGTCGAAAAATTCAAGAACCAAATTTCCAGAATAGTCTTCAATTGGTGAAATATCTTTTAATACTTCTCCTAATCCTTCTTCTACAAACCAGTCATATGAATCTTTTTGAACTTTGATAAGATTTGGCATTTCAATATAGTCGCCAACTTTTGCGAAATCTTTACGAGAGGCTTTCTCGTAATTAACTTCTTTAATTTTCAAAAAAATCACCTCTATACAAATATTTAAGCAGAAATAAATATATTATTTAAAAGAAGTCCTTCTTAAATATCAATTTGCATATTCTAATTTTTTTATTTGTCTGCTCTTACAAATAAAATCCTTAGGGCTCCTTGTATTTAATTCCTCTTCTTCTAATTTTAAACTTTAGAATTTTTAATTAAAACTTATGAATTAATTTTTGTTTATTGTAAACGGCAACAAAAAAGCTGTTAAAAAACTTTCGTGTTTTTCAACTGGCTCTAGTGTTCTATTGATTTTATTTTTTATTAATTATTTTTATTTTAATCACCCTTAATTTTAATCTTTACACTTGGGTAAAATCCGTTTCATAAACTCTTTATATGATACCATGTTTTTCCTACGGATGTCAAGGGTTTAGGTGGATTTTTTATTGTTTTTTAAAATTATTTTAATTTCCTATTATGAAATTTAATAAAGCATTAAAAAATTAAATTGGTCAGACCCATCTAACCAATTCTATTATTTATCATTTTATTAACTTTCATTATTTTCAATTTTCTCAATTGAGATTGTAAATATTCAAGCATACCTTCTAGTAATTTAATTTACTAACTAAAAATTGCTCCTACTGCACCAAATACTCCTGCAGAAGCTAATCCCATTATTACACCTGCTAAAACAACACCTGCCATAACAGCAATTACGCTCTTCTTAAAGTCCATGTCTAGTAAACTAGCTGCAAGTGTTCCTGTCCATGCTCCTGTTCCTGGAAGTGGTATTCCTACAAAAATAAATAATGCCCAATATAAACCTTTTCCTGCCTTTTCTTGTAATTTCTTACCACCTTTTTCACCTTTTTCTAGACAAAATCTAAAAAACTTTCCGATAACCTTTTTATCTGCTCCCCATTCTAAAACTTTTCTTGCAAAAAAGAATATTACTGGTACTGGCAACATATTTCCTATTATACACACTATATAAAGTTGAATTATTGGAAGTGGATCTCCCCATAATTGACTTAATCCAACTGGTATTGCTCCTCTTAATTCTATTAATGGTACCATTGATATTAAAAACACTAGTAAATATTTTTTTAACATATTAAAATTAAACTCCTTATAAATATTTTTTCGATAGCTATTATACTATATGAAAATATAATAGTAAATACCTTTTCTAATCTTGTACTGATTTTTGTCTATTTTTTTCCATCATTTTCTGATGTTTTTTTACTGCTAATTTGTAATCTACATAGTCCTCAATTACAATTTTTATTACTGCAATTACAGGTACTGCTAAAAACATTCCTAATATTCCAAAATAAGCTCCCCCCACTGTAACTGCAAATATAACAAGTAAAGGACTTATTTTTAGTGATTGGCCTACAATTTTTGGATTAATAATATTTGCATCAATTTGTTGTAAAATAATTACTATAAGCAACATCCATATTGTTTGATAAACGCCTCCTGTTATTAATGTTATAATAGCTGATATTGTTACTGCAATAATTGCTCCTATGTATGGTATCATATTAAATAAACCTATAAAGAATCCTAGTAAAGGAGCAAATTTTACTTTCATAATACTCATTGCTATTGTAACTAAAATTCCTACAACAATTGCATCTAAAAATTGACTTGCTACAAACTTGAAAAATATTTCATTTGAATTATTAAAATATTTATCTATATTTTTATAAGTTTTATCCTTAAATATTGCAATTGCAAATTTATTTAAAAATCCTAAGATTTGTGTTCTTTCAATTAATATGTATATTGAAACAATAATTGCAACAAATATTTCAAAAATTCCTGTTACAGCACTTATTGCTCCTTTCACATAGTTTATAACTTTATCAAATTCAAAGTATTGTTTTATATTAACACTTTGTAGATTTTTAATTGTATCTTGTACCATTTCTCCTTTAAATACTGAATCTTCTGGTAAACTATTATATTTGTTTAGAACTATCTCAAAGTAGCTTGGTACAGATTCAAATAAGTCAATTACACTTTCTATTACCACTGGTAAAATCACATTAAATAATATTATAATTAATAATGTTACAATCAAATAAACTGTTGTCACACTTAAGCTTCTTGCTCTTTTTTTTACCCACTTATTTTTTGATTTTAAATATGCTTTTTCAATATTTTTACAAGGCATATACAATAAATATGCAATAAATATTCCTGCAAAAAATGGACTTAATATTCCTAAAAACTTTCCAATAGCTCCCATTACATTTCCAAAATTGTCAAATGTTTTATATACTATTATAATTGCTACTCCTAACAAAAACCAATAAAGCCACTTCTTCCAATGGTTTTTCACTTCGTTCATATCATTTCCTCCTATATCTCTATTTCTAATTCTACAGGGCAGTGATCACTTCCCATTATTTCTGAATCTATTTTTGCTTCTTTTATTCTCTCTTTTATATTTTTTGATACAATAAAATAATCTATTCTCCATCCTACATTTTTTTCTCTAGCTTTTCCCATGTAGGACCACCAGCTATATGCATCCTCCTTATCTGGATATAAGTATCTAAAACTATCTGTAAATCCTGCATTTAATAATTTTGTCATTTTATTTCTTTCTTCATCTGTAAACCCTGCATTTTTCCTATTTGTTTTAGGGTTTTTTAAGTCTATTTCTTTATGTGCTACATTTAAATCTCCACACATTATAACTGGTTTTGTTTTATTAAGTTTGATTAGGTATTTTCTAATTTCTTCCTCCCAAATTTGTCTATAACCCAATCTTTCTAATTCTCTTTTTGAGTTTGGTGTATATATATTTACCATATAAAAATTATCAAATTCTAATGTAATTACTCTTCCTTCTTTATCATGTTCTTCTATTCCTATTCCATATTTTACTGTTAATGGTTCTATTTTAGTAAAAATAGCTGTTCCTGAATACCCTTTCTTTTGGGCACTATTCCAATAACTTTTATACCCCTCAAATTCTAATTCAATTTGATCTGGTTGGCATTTTGTTTCTTGTATACAAAAAATATCAGCATTTATTTTTTCAAAAAAGTCTTTAAAACCTTTATTTACACAAGCTCTTATTCCATTTACATTCCATGATACTAATTTCATTTTTTTAATAATAATATATCTTTAAATAGAAATATTATTTACTCCTTTCATTTTAATTCACAGAAGTTATATTTAAATTATATATGTTTATTTATTCAATATTTTACTATATTGTAATATTTTTAGTCAAGACTTTAGCTATCATGCTTTTTAATATTTTGTTAAAATAAAAAACGATATTTAAACATTTTTTATTAAATACCGTTTTTTTGTTTATTTACTTTATTTTTATTATTGTGCTACAGTAACTGGTAAGTATTTTACTCCCCATTGAAGAGCTGCTGAATGTGAATTTACATAGATATCTATTCTGTTTCCTTTTATCGCTCCTCCTCTATCTTCTACTGTATATATCTTACCACCTATATTTAATTTTGTTCCAAAAGCGAATTTAGCTGGTGCTGCTGCTGTTCTTCCTGCTGTTGCTTTTGTTCCTGAAGCTGTTCTTCCAGTTGTTTTTCCACAACATTTGCTACATGAACAATATGCTGTAACTTTATAAGTTTCTCCATTTATTACTGTTGTTGAAGTTCTTGACTTACTTGCACTTCTTGATGTTTCAGTCTTTTTTTGTACTGTAACAATTTTATTTACCGGCTTAGTTATAACAACTTCAGATATAACTGTTCTTTCAATTTCTACATCATTTTGATATTTTATTTTATATGTTACTTCTTTTAAACCATCTTTTCCTTGTTTTAAAACTTTATTAGTTGTATTTGAATCTGCTTCTGTTCCACTCTTTGTAATGGTTTCATATGGTATCACAACTTGTTCTACTACTATTTTCTCAGTAATTGGTGCATAATTTTGTAATAATTCTTCTAATGATGCTTCTACACCTTCTTCTGATATTTTAGCAATTTGAACCTCATTATAAGTTTTATCTGTTATTTGAATTGTATTTCCTGAAGATATTTCTTCATTTATGTCTGGTATTGTTTTTTGATTTTCTTCTAGGACTATATTATTTTCTTCTAATACTTCTGAAACTGTAGCCTTTGATGTTAGAGCTGTCATTTCATAACCATTTTGAAGAATAATTTTTACATCTTTTAAATTTGTATTTACTGCCATAACTCCTATTCCTGATATTAAAATCAAGATGATGCTAACACATATAATTTTCATGATAGAAATTGAAGCGTTTTCTTGTCTTTTCATAAAAATTTATTACCTCCTTCTTGGCAATATCATTATTATACTATTTTTTAGACTATTTGTCAAATTTTCCCTTCTTTGTTACTTACAAGCTAGATTGAACGAATTTAAAATCAATCTAAAATTTGTCCTTTTTTATAAAGTCCTTATTTAATCGGCCTTTTATAATATTATATGTTTTGATAAATTTAAATATTACTTTTTTAACTTAATTATTTTTTAAACTTTAACTATTAATCGCATAAAATTCACAATTTTATCATAAAATTATTGTATAAATTTTTTTAATATGTTATTATTTATTTATATATAATATTAGAAATAGGAGGGATTATAATGGGTTGGATTATATTAGCAATAGTATTAATATTAGTAATTGCAATAATTGGTATGTATAATAGTTTGGTTCAAGCTAGAGTAAAAGTTGATAATGCTTGGAGCCAAATAGATGTACAATTACAAAGAAGATTTGATTTAATTCCAAATTTTGTTGAAACAGTTAAAGGTTATATGACTCATGAAAAAGAAACATTTGAAAAAATTGCCGAACTTAGAACTTCATGGGCTAATGCCGGTAGTGTTTCTGAAAAAGCTACATTAGATGGAGAATTATCTACTGCATTAAAAACAATTATGGCTGTTTCTGAAAGTTACCCTGAATTAAAAGCAAATCAAAACTTTGCAGATTTGTCAGAAGAATTAAGAAATACTGAAAATAAGATTTCTTTTTCAAGACAATTTTATAATGATACTGTAACAATGTATAATACAAAGTTACAAGTATTTCCTTCTAACATTATCGCTGGAATGTTTAATTTTAAATCTCGTGATTTATTTAAAGCTGAAAGTGATGAAGCTAGAAAAAATGTTAAAGTTGATTTCGGAAACAATAATTAGCATAAATTTGAGGTTGGAAATTTAAGCTTTCCAACCTTTTATTTAATAATAGAAAGAAGGACTGTATATAATGTTTGAAAGTATTAAAAAAAATAAAATAGAATCTGGTATAATTGTTGGCATCTTTATTCTAGTTATTACCTTAATTGTATATTATATTTGTAATGCACTAAATCTAGGAACTTTATCTATTATAATTGCATTAATTTTTTCTATTTCTTCTGCTTGGGGTTCTTACTATTACAGTGATAAAATTGTATTATCACTAAGTCATGCCAGACCTGCCACTAAAGAAGAAGATTTAAAATTAGTTAATATTTTAGATTCTTTAATGGTTGCATCTGGTTTAAGCACAAAACCAAAACTTTATGTAGTAGAAGATAATCAACCAAATGCCTTTGCTACTGGTAGAAACCCAGAAAATGCTGTTATTTGTGTCACAACTGCTCTATTAGATAAATTAGATTATTACGAATTGGAAGGTGTTTTAGCTCATGAAATGAGCCATATTAAAAATTATGATATTAGACTTAGTTGTATAGTTTCTGTTATGGTAGGATTTATTGTTATGCTTTCTGATATGTTTTCTAGAATGTTATTTTGGGGAGGTTTAGATAAAGATAATGACAATGATAGTAAAGCAAATGGTATTTTAATGTTGATTGGATTAATTTGTTTAATTCTTTCGCCAATTTTTGGTTCTTTAATGCAACTTGCTTTATCTCGAAAAAGAGAATTTTTAGCAGATAGCACTGCTATAGAATTTACTCGTAATCCTGATCGGTCTAATTTCTGCTTTAGAGAAATTAGAAAATGATCCTAATCAACTTGAAACTGCTAATAGTGCAACTGCTAATATGTATATTGTAAATCCTTTTAAAAAGGATACAAAAGAAGGAAAAAAGAAAACATCTAGCATTTGGTCTACTCATCCTAGTACACAAGATAGAATTGAAGCTTTACGAAATCTAAAATAAAATATTTCAAATAATTTTGCTACAAAATAAAAAATCAAGAATTATATTAGATAAAGTTCTTGATTTTTATTTTTGTTTCATTAATTTCTTAACAATATATTGATAGCATTTTCGTAAGTAATGTTTGCAACTTGTTCCAAACTTACCCCTTTTACATCAGCTATTTTTTTTGCTATATATTTAACATTTCTAGGATCATTTCTTCTGCCTCTTAATGGTTCAGGTGATAAGTAAGGACTATCTGTTTCGATTAAAATTCTATCATTAGGCACCATATCAATAATTTCGTCTGCATTTCTAGAATTTTTAAAAGTAACTGGCCCTGCAAAAGAAATATAAAATCCCAACTTTAGTCCTTCTTTTACTAATTCTCTATTTAAAGGGCAACAATGAAATACACCTTTTTTATTTACCTCATATTTTTTTAATATTTCTAAAGTATCCATAACAGCGTCTCTTGTATGAATTACAATTGGAATATTACATTCATTAGCAATTCTTATTTGTTCTGTAAAAGCTTTCTTCTGTAGCTCTTTATTATCAACATTCCAATGATAATCTAGTCCAATCTCTCCAATTGCAACTACTTTTTCATTGTTTTTAGTCATATATCTAATTTCATCTAACATTTTCCACAGTTCTTCTTCAGATTGTGGAATATCATTTGGTGAAATGCCACAAGTTGAATATATAAAATCATATTTTTTAGATAGTTCAATTGATTCTTTAGAACTATCTAAACTATAACCTGCTGATACAAATTTTTCTACCCCTTCATTATGTATCTTCCAAATTAATTCTTCCCTATCTTTATCAAATTGTTCATCTTGTAAATGAGCATGACTATCAAAAAGTTTCATTTTTCTACCTTCCTAATATTGTTACATTTGCCACTGCATAATTTTTACAATGTGATATACTAATATCAATATTTTCAATATCTTTAAGATCTATATTTGTTATTTTCAAAATTGGTCTACCTTGTTTATCATTTTCTACCTCAATGTCTTTCCAACATATCTTATATTTATCCTCTATTTTCCAAGAAATCGCTTTAAAAGCTGCCTCTTTTGCTGCAAATCTAGCTGCATAATGCTGATATTTCTGATTTTTTTTGCTTTCACAATAATCTATCTCTTTTTTCGTAAAAACTCTATCTAAAAACTTATCTCCTAGTTCTTCTATACTGTTTTTTATCCTATCTATTTCAATAATATCTGTTCCACAGGTTACTTTCATTGACACTTTTCTCCTTCTTTTGATAATTACTATGAAATGTTTAAAATTTGTCCCAGAATAATTAACAATATTATAATAATTATAATTATATATTTTCTGTTTCTTTCTATATTTAAGTCTTTATATAGTATGTCATATTTATTCTTTACTTGTTCATATAATCTTCCTATTTCTAGTATTTCTTGAATTTTATGGTTAAATATTGTTCCTGCTTCATCTTCTGTTATTTCCTGAATCCATAGTTTTTTTGTAAATTCAACAAATTTCTTTCTTGCTTTTTTTACTTGTTTTGGGTTTGTGAATTCTAATTCTATCTTTTTAAGATATATTTTTTTATATAAGTTTAATATGTAAGTATATAAATATTGATTTTCATACTCATCTGGTAATATTGTATAATTATTCATGTCACTACTTGATGTAAATAAAGTTATTCCTTGTTTTATAATTCCCAATCTTGCATATTTCCATTTTGAAAACACTTCTGCTTTTTCTTCCTCAATGTTCCTACTACTATCTGCTGGTAATAAATTTGAATATTTTATAAAATTATGTTTTATTTTTTCAAATTCATTTGTATTATTCCATGCTTCTTGGTCTATACAAACATATGAATATGTCAAAAACCTTTCAGTATCTATATCTAGCTTACTTGCTCCTATATTTGAGCCTGTTATGTTTTTTATAAATTCTCTTAATGTTTCTATATCTTCAAAATTTCCTGCTTGTAATCGTATATTATCATATGCATCTAAATTAGATATTTCCTGATTTATATCTCTAAATTTATAATTAAAGTTTAATATGCTTGAAAAGTTATTATCTTCTTCTATATTTGTTTTTATTGCTAAAAAACATATTCCTGTTTGAAAGCATATTACTTCTACCTTTGGTATAGTGAAAAATATCCCCTTTCTATCATCTACTTTTCCTTGTATGTCCTTTTTTAAATTATATTCAAAGATATTGCATTGATATTTACTAAGAATTGCTGCTCTTGTTTCTATTGGTAGTTCTTCTAGTTTCCTTAATTTTGCATTACTAAAGCTAAAACTAGAAAATAAAAATTCTCTAGTCTTAGGCAAAAAGTATTGATACATTTTTAAGTCTTTTTCCTTTTGAAATACTTTTAATTTAAAATTCTTATCTTTTAGCATTTTTAACATGTATTTTTGATATTTTCCATCTTTTATTATAAATGGATGTATAAAATATGTATATTGATAGTTCGTCTTTAGTTCCATTTCTTCACCTTTCTTTATTACATTTGATTATAATAATTCATATTAAGGTCTTTTCCTAAGTGCCATCTTCCTATAAAGTCAATTTTTAAATAATCATCTAAGTTATATGTTGGTTCTTGTACTATATTTCCCTTTCTGTCAACAGCTCCCCATTTTCCATCTTTTTTTATTCCTGCATAACCATAACTATTTTGTTGTGTTGCATCATCATAGTTATAATCTACTACCACTTTTCCATCTTTATCTACAAATCCATACTTTCCATCTTTTTTACTTAGAAATAATGTATTTGAATTAAATATGTCTGTTATACTTTTTTCTTCAAATTTAAAGTTATAATATTTATATTCCCCATTTTGTCTTAATTCAATATATCCCTTTTCATCATTTACATCTATTACTATCCCTGTTTGTTTTACATTATATGTATTATCTATTACCTCATTATTGAAATCACTGTCTTGTGTTATATATAAGTCTGCTTTATCATTATAAGAAATAGATGTATATTTAAATTCTATTTTTATATTATTATCTATGTCTATTAATCCATATTTCCCGTCTTTTTTTGCTATAAATATTCCTGACTTTGCTTCTTTTAATTCCTCATATATCGGTTCTATTCTTGATTCCCCTGATGTCTTCATTATACCGTATTTCCCTTGTTTTTTATATATTATTCCATTGTCAGTATTTTTTAATATAGCTGTAATTTCATCATATCCATTATTTAATATTTCTGTCATATCTTTTTTTATTAGTATTTGTTTTCCTGATTGTTTCACTACATATAAATCATTTTGATGTATTTTTGATATTTCATCATATTTTTGTTCTAAAACTTGATTGTTTGAAATGTCTGCTACTCCATATTTTCCATTTTCGCCTTTTACAATAAATCCAGATTTATTATCTTCTCCTAATGCTTGTACATCTAAATATTCAGTTTTTAGTAAAATAGTTCCTTCATTTGTTACAATTCCAATTTTACCATTTTGTGATATTTTAATTGCATTCTTCACTCCTTCTAATGCCGAAATTTCATCATATTGACAAGGAAGAAGTTCTTTACCTGATGTATCTATTATTCCAAATTTTCCATTCTTTTTTACTTTTAATACATTGTTTTCATACCATAAGTTATTATTTTTATCTTTATTTTCAATTGCCTCTATTTGCTCATAATCTTTAAATATTTCTTCGTTTTTGCTATTCAATGCCTTTGTTTTATAAGTTCCATTATCATAATCTATATCATATGTACATAAAAATATGTCATTTTTGCTATTTGGTATAATTATCATTTCTTGATAAGATGGGTCTATTATGGTGTTTCCTTCTTGATCTATTACCCCCCATTTATTATCTTTATATGATGCAAAGTAATCTTTGCTTGATATTTTCTCTTGTTTTTTTGCTGTTCCTAAAATGCCTTTTATTATAAATATAAACATAATAAAAACTATTATTGCTATTATTACTGCAAATACTTTTTTTATGTTTAACTTTGGCTCTTCATATCTTTTTCCTCTACTCATAGAATTTATGCCTCCCTTATTTTTGCTTATAATATATCATATTTTGTCTTTAGTTGCAATAATTTTAGTATTTAAAATAGTATCAAATTTTCCCTTTATAGCTCTAATTATTTTATACTTTCAATAACCTATCAAAAATAGGTCTAAATAATAACTAGTGTTAGTATTTAGACCTATTTTCTATCTTTCCTTTTTCATAAACTTACAAACAATTATACTCATATCATCTTTAGCAGTACCAAAGTTATTATCAACTGCTTCATTTAAAATCAAATCTGATATTTTTTGTGTATTGTTTGTTTCAATATCTTCTAACATATATTTAATCCACAATTCTTTATTTTTATATTCTATGTTAGAATCTAGTATTCCATCTGAACACATTACCATTATATCGCCTTGTTCTATATCTTTATCAAAAGTTTGTATTTTAGCTTCTTCTATAATTCCTGCTGGTAATGAGTTTGATTTAATAATTTGAACTCTTTTCTTATTTTTTATGTAAGTTGGACATGCACCACTTTTTATAAATTCTATATTTCCCATATATAAGTCCACAATCGCAATATCTAGAGTTGCAAATATCTCTGTATTTTGATTTATTAAAGTTGTATTTATTAAATCTAGTGATGTTTTTTTATCAAATCCAGATAGTAATAAATTTTCTAATAATTTTAATGCTTGCATGCTACTATCTTTTGCTTCTTTTCCACTACCCATTCCATCACTAATTGCAACTAGATATTTGCCGTCTTTTAATCTTATACTTAAAATACTGTCTCCAGAAGTCATACTTTTACTCTTTGTTGCATTTGCTGTTCCTATTGCCATATCATATTTATCTTCTGATAGAAAACTTAATTTTTTTCCTATACTCGCTTCATCATTTAATACTATTTCCTCTTTAAATATCTTTGTCAATATTTTTTCAATAGTTTCTATTTTAGCTGTTTCTAATATTTCGTTTGAGTATATCTCAATAATATATCTATTATCTTTTTTTATTGCTATATCTTGTATTTCAATTTGTTTTTGCTTTATCAATTCTAATATTTCCGATTTTTCACTTTTGTATTGTTCTTCTTGTTTTACATCTTCTTCTAAATCTTTTGCCATATTTTTGATTGCTTTAGACACTTTATTTAGTTGTTCTTTCATGTTGTTTTTGTTTTGTTCTATTTTCTTTTGCCAAATAAAATTCGACTTGCTTACCTTATATGATAAATTAATTGTTCTTACCATTTGTGAAATATTATCTTGCAAATATTTGCTTATATCATTATCATCAAATCCAACAATGTAACTATTACACTGTGCAAAAGTTTTTAATAAATCTTGAGTATCAATTTCTTGTTTATCTAGTAATATATTAAATATCTCATCTATAATTTTTCCGTCCACATCAGAAATGTCTTCATATAGCATATTTTCTTTATATGGTTCTAAATTATTTAATAGTTCTGAAATAAATATTTTCTTATTTTCTTCTCTAGATGTATTTTCTTCTATTACATCTTCTTTAGAAGTTCTATATGTTGTTGCCATTTCTTGAATTGCTTCTGATACATTATTTAAACTTTGTGCCATTTCTTTACTTTTATTTAATGCTCTATCTGGTACTACAGGTAAAAATTTAGAGTTTCCAATAAATTCTTCTAAACTAATATTAAAACTCTTTGGAATCGCAAGTAGTCCAATTGATGCAATTAATATTTCTTTGAAATGAATTAACTCTACTGTGTATCCATTTGAAACATAAGCAAGTACAATATTTCCTAATGTAAATCCTACTACTACTCCTATTTTGCCAAACCTATTTAATATTCCTGCTATCATACCTGATATAGCATATGCTGCTATCATTATAGGCTCTGAACCAGTAATAACACCTAATGTTACACCTATTGTAACTCCTGATGTCGTTCCTACTAATATACCGTTTTTCCATCCCAATATCATAACAATTAGAATACTTAAAATATTTCTAATTCCGACTCCTAAAATGTTTAAATCTCCAAATCCACCTACGGCTATTGCCATTAAAAGGCTTGCACCTATCACTTCCTCTATTGAAAAAGCTTGTTTGTTTCTAAATTCTTGTACTACGACAAGTGAATTTACAAATATCTTGTAAAATACTAATGCTATCATTGATAATGTAATTGATGATAACACATCATATACTGTAAAACCTGATATAGCAAATTTAATTATTTGAACTAATAATGTAGCAATAAAAACATTTTTTCCTATTTTTATTTTTTCGTTTCTTTCTTTTTCATTATACCTTGGTTTTACTATAAATAATGTTACTATCATAACTAAAGTTGTCAAAAAATATCCTAATGCTCCTCCTGTACCATATTTTATTAGGTTTCCTATTAATGATACTACTACTATTCCTAGTGCTGGAACTGAAGATGCCAAACATGCACCTAATATACTAATACTAAAAATAGAAAATTCTCCATTTAAACTAACTAATGATAGCATAAATGATACTATATATAATATTATATTGTTTTTTGCAAATACATTTGAAAATATATTTACTTTGTTTTTATTTGTATCATTACTACTATCAAATTCAATCGTGTTTTCATTTATATTTTGAAACATCCCTACCACCTCTTTATTTTTATAGGCTTATTTTACTACTTGTCCTTTGTGGTTTTTGTCTTTTTTAGTCTTCTATACTAAAAAAGTTTTTTACAATTTGTGATTTTTATTTTTAATTTATTTATTATTTATCTATTATTTGTCTTTTATTTTATTACAAAATGTCGAAAATTGCAATAACATTAGGATTTTTCATTCAAAAAATTAATTAACCATAAATAAAAAACTATTGGCAAGATATATCTAATATCTTGCCAATAATTTTATAGTTAGATTCTTTTTACATTGTTATTTTTCTTTATGAATTACCTTCTTTTTGATTAGTACTACACCTGTAGCTAAAATTACTAATGCTACAACTCCTATTGATATTGGAATAATAATTGATTTATTATCACCTGTACTTGGTGTTACAATTACTGTTTCTGCTATACTATCATCCACTT